>Ga0247813_10000284_pt1 | contig 56177 bp, 48 predicted proteins | sample UWRJL169409C1_FD_180719 | JGI IMG/M metagenome (GOLD analysis project Ga0247813, IMG submission 180719) | Plant litter microbial communities from Arlington Agricultural Research Station in Wisconsin, United States - UWRJ-L169-409C-1 | ecosystem: Environmental > Terrestrial > Plant litter >... | reverse complement strand
CAAAACTGTTTTCGCGGTACAAACGCAAAACGAAATTTCGGCTCAAGACATTTCAAAATTAAACTGGCTTTTTGCCAACTCTAATAAGATCGAAAAATCCGCGTTGTCGGATTTTTTTGTTGGTCCCCGCGCCACTATGATCACACCTTGGAGTACAAATGCTGTAGAAATCACTCAAAACATGGGTATTCCGGGCATCATCAGAATTGAAGAATTTTTTCCTGCAACGGAAGATTTTACTGATTTCGATCCGATGCTTTTTCAAAAATTCAATCAATTAGATCAGGAAATTTTCACTATCAACGTACAGCCGGAGCCAATTCTGGAAATCGATGATATTGCAACTTACAATAAAGTAGAAGGTTTGGCTTTAAGCCAGGAAGAAGTAGATTACCTAGATAATCTTGCTGTAAAACTTGGAAGAAAGTTAACAGATTCTGAGATTTTTGCTTTCTCACAAGCGAATTCAGAGCACTGTCGCCACAAAATCTTCAACGGAACTTTTATTATTGACGGTGAAGAAAAAGAAACTTCTCTTTTCAAATTAATCAAAAAAACATCACAGGAAAATCCTAATGATATCGTATCTGCTTACAAAGACAACGTTGCTTTTGTAAAAGGACCAAAAGTGCAACAATTTGCACCAAAAACAGCTGACAAACCTGATTATTATGAGATAAAAGAATTTGATTCTGTTTTATCTTTAAAAGCAGAAACACACAATTTCCCAACAACAGTTGAGCCTTTCAACGGAGCTGCAACAGGTTCAGGAGGAGAAATTCGTGACCGTTTAGCTGGTGGACAAGGTTCTTTGCCATTAGCAGGAACTGCAGTTTACATGACTTCATACTCTCGTTTAAATGACGACAGAAAATGGGAAAATGCTGTTGAAGAAAGAAAATGGCTGTACCAAACGCCAATGGATATTTTAATCAAAGCTTCAAACGGAGCTTCTGATTTCGGAAATAAATTTGGTCAACCGCTTATTACAGGTTCCGTTTTAACTTTTGAACATTCAGAAAACGACCGCAAAATTGGTTACGACAAAGTAATCATGCAAGCGGGTGGAATTGGTTACGGAAAATTAGATCAGGCAATCAAAAAGAAACCACAAGAAGGCGATAAAATTGTAATCTTAGGTGGAGAAAATTATAGAATCGGAATGGGTGGTGCTGCGGTTTCTTCTGCAGATACCGGAGCTTTTGGTTCAGGAATTGAGTTAAATGCTATTCAGCGTTCAAACCCTGAAATGCAAAAACGTGCTGCTAATGCAATTCGTGGTTTAGTAGAAAGCGATCACAACCCGATTGTTTCTATTCACGATCACGGAGCTGGAGGACACTTAAACTGTCTTTCTGAATTGGTTGAAGAAACGGGTGGTTTAATCGATTTGGATAAATTACCAGTTGGAGATCCAACGCTTTCAGCAAAAGAAATTATTGGTAATGAATCTCAAGAAAGAATGGGATTGGTTATTGGTCAAAAAGATATTGATCAATTGCAAAGAATCGCTGACAGAGAGCGTTCGCCAATGTATCAGGTTGGAGATGTAACGGGAGACCACCGTTTTACTTTTCAATCACAATCAAATGGTTCAAAACCGATGGATTATGCTTTAGAAGATTTCTTCGGAAGTTCTCCAAAAACGGTTATGAATGACAAAACTATCGACAGAAAATATGCTGCTGTTTCTTATGACAACGCAAATTTTGAATCATATTTAAAAGACGTTTTACGTTTAGAAGCTGTTGCATCAAAAGACTGGTTAACAAACAAGGTTGACCGTTGTGTTGGTGGAAAAGTTGCCAAACAACAATGTGCAGGACCTTTGCAATTGCCTTTGAATAATGTTGGAGTTATGGCTCTGGATTATTTAGGAAAAGAAGGAATCGCCACTTCTATTGGCCACGCTCCTATCGCTGCTTTGATTGATCCGGTTGCAGGAAGTAGAAATGCTATTGCAGAATCGTTATCAAACATTGTTTGGGCTCCAATTAAAGATGGTTTGAAAGGAATTTCATTATCTGCTAACTGGATGTGGGCTTGTAAAAACGAAGGTGAAGACGCTCGTTTATACGCTGCTGTTGAAGGTTGTTCAGAATTTGCAATTGAATTGGGAATCAATATTCCAACAGGAAAAGATTCACTTTCGATGAAACAAAAATATCCAAACGACGAAGTAATCGCGCCGGGAACGGTAATTATTTCTGCCGGAGGAAACTGTACTGATATTAGAAAAGTAGTTGAACCGGTTTTACAGAAAAACGGAGATTCTATTTACTATATCAATTTGTCTCAGGATGATTTCAAATTAGGAGGTTCATCTTTTGCACAAATCAGAAACACAATCGGAAACGAAACGTCAACCATTAAAGATGCTTCTTTCTTCAAAAATGCTTTTAATACGATTCAGGAATTAATCGGCGAAAGCCAAATTTTGGCAGGTCACGATATCGGAAGCGGTGGATTGATTACGACTTTATTAGAATTGTGTTTTGCTGATGTGAACTTGGGAGCTAAAATTGATTTCTCAGCTTTCGCAGAAAAAGATTTATTGAAAATCCTTTTCGCAGAAAATATCGGAATCGTTTTCCAGGCAAAAGAAGATGCAGCTGTTGAAGCTAAATTAAAAGCGAACAATATCGAATTCTTCAAAATTGGTTCAGTTCAAGAAACTGCAGTTTTGGAATTTGGAATTTATAAATTGGATATTCCAACTTACAGAGATGTTTGGTTTGAGACTTCTTATTTACTAGATCAAAAACAATCTAAAAACGGAACTGCAAAAGCACGTTTTGAAAATTATAAAAATCAGGCTTTAAATTATACTTTCCCAGCTCACTTTACTGGTAAAGCGCCTGTAATTGATGCTTCAAAACCAAGACCAAAAGCGGCTATTATTCGTGAAAAAGGAAGTAATTCTGAGCGTGAAATGGCAAATGCAATGTATTTGGCTGGTTTCGACGTAAAAGACGTTCACATGACAGATTTAATTTCTGGTCGTGAAACTTTAGAAGATATTCAGTTTATTGGAGCTGTTGGAGGATTCTCTAACTCTGATGTTTTAGGTTCTGCAAAAGGTTGGGCCGGAGCTTTCTTATACAACGAAAAAGCAAAAACAGCTTTAGATAATTTCTTCAAAAGAGAAGATACTTTATCTGTCGGAATCTGTAACGGATGTCAATTGTTCATGGAATTAGAAGTTATCAATCCGGAGCATGAAGTGCACGGAAAAATGCTTCATAACGATAGTAACAAACACGAAAGTATTTTTACTTCTGTAAAAGTTCAGGAAAATAACTCAGTAATGTTATCGACATTGGCTGGGACTACTTTGGGAGTTTGGGTTTCTCACGGAGAAGGTAAATTCAATTTACCAATGGGTGAAGAAAATTATAACATTGTTTCTAAATATGCTTACGAAGGCTATCCTGCAAACCCAAATGGTTCTCATTATGACGTAGCGATGATGTGCGATAAAACAGGAAGACATTTGGTTACTATGCCTCATATTGAGCGTTCGACTTTCCAATGGAACTGGGCACATTATCCAAAAGACAGAAATGACGAATTTACACCTTGGCATGAAGCTTTTATCAATGCCAGAAAATGGATTGAGAAAAACTAATTTAGTTTTCATTGTATAAAAAAATGCCTCAGCACTATCCCTATTAGCTGAGGCATTTTTTTTATCGCTTTAGTGATGAAGCAATTCCAGTTGCAACATTAGAAGCACCAAAAGCAAACAATCCGGAGGCAATGGCATTCTGACCTGTAAAAAACTGATTGTCAATAATTGCATTATTAAAGTAATGCCCACCGACTACTCCTGCAACAAGTCCCAAACCAATAATACCAATATGCCACCAAGGTTCTGGTTCTGGTCGTGGTGGTGGTATTTTTTTTAATAAGTCTCTTAACCATCCGGGATACCCTGTACCACACCATCCCATAATTAAAAAGAAAGCTGTTTCCATAATTTCAATTTTAAAATAATGCCTACTCTTTTGCTTTTCGGCTCACGCATTTTAATGAGATAAAATTATAGCAGGCAAACTCAAAATAAACAAGGTAAATGACTGTTTTTCAAAGGGGAAAAACACGGTATTTTTTAGTTAAAATAAATCTTTATTTTTAATTAAAATTTGAACTATATTCGCTTAAAAATATTTGCCAGTAATTTTTTTTTAACTCCAAAAACTCTTAAACCTACATAGAATGAAATCTTTACATTTATTAATAATTACATTATTTTTTACTGTTGCACAGTCTTATTCACAAGTCGAGGTAAATAAAATTTCTTATAATGGTCGTGATCGCTACATTACCACAACTATTGGTTACCCAGTTCCCGGCATATATATTCCGGCTGGCCAAAAAGAGCCTAGTACAGTTCTAAATCCTGATGGAACCGGAGTAATTCAGTCTGAAGACTCAAGCAAAAAAAAGATGAATTGGGGTATTGAATGCACCGAAGAAGGAATTCCTGTTTTTAGAGAAGGCTTTAACAGTGCCTCTTATACTTTTTGGTACAGACCAAACGATAGCAACGAATGGGTTTACTCTCAATTTTCAATTCATTTTGCCAAGAAAAAAATGTTTTTAATGGGAGAAAGAGTCAAGGAATATGTGGATTATGATGTTCAGTAATCTGAAAAAAAATCAGAACTCAAATTAAATAATTTTTAGTTTTTTGGAGAATTTACTACAAAAAAGAAAACGTTTTCGTTGATTTTCAAGAGTCCCTATAATTTTTCCCATAAAATTTCATAAAATTAAAAATTATCCCTATTTTTTATTTAATTTGCGATAAAATTCAACATATTAAACATGGTTTCAATCACACGCCTTTTTGATTTTCCCTATTATCAACAAGAAACTTATAACCTTCCGGTTGCTTTGGCGACAAAGAAAAACGGAGTCTGGGAAAAAACATCTAGCGAAGAATATATTGCAAAAGCAAATGCTGTTTCGAGAGCATTGTTGCGCATGGGCGTTCAGAAAGATGATAAAATCGCTCTAATCACTTCAAATAACCGCACCGAATGGAATATCATGGATATTGGTATCCTGCAGACTGGTGCTCAGAACGTTCCAATTTACCCTACCATTTCTGAAGAAGATTACGAATATATATTGAACCATAGCGGCAGTATTTACTGCTTTGTATCTGATGATGAAGTATTACAAAAAGTAAGACTGATACAAGCTAATGTACCGACTTTAAAAGAAGTATATTCTTTTAATGAAATTCCGGGTTGTAAACACTGGACCGATCTATTGGCTCTTGGTGAAGACAACAGTAATCAGAATGAAGTTGAAGCCAGAAAAGACAGTATTCAAACTGATGATTTAGCAACCATTATTTATACTTCAGGAACAACAGGAAGACCTAAAGGCGTTATGCTTTCGCACAAAAACATTGTTTCGAATGTTTTAGACAGCGCGCCAAGAATTCCGTTTGATCCGGGAAAAAGCACTGCATTGAGCTTCTTGCCTATCTGTCATATTTTTGAAAGAATGATTTTGTACATCTATCAATATTATGGTGTTTCGGTCTATTTTGGAGAATCAATTGATAAAATCAGTGATAACTTAAAAGAAGTTCGTCCAACAGTTATTACAGCTGTACCAAGACTTTTAGAGAAAGTTTACGATAAAATTTATGCAAAAGGAACTGAATTAACCGGCATCAAGAAAAAATTGTTTTTCTGGGCTATTGATTTAGGTTTAAAATATGAGCCATACGGAGCCAATGGTTTCTGGTATGAATTTCAGTTAAAAATTGCCCGCAAATTGATTTTCAGCAAATGGAAAGAAGGTTTAGGAGGAAATTTAGATTTAATGGTTTCAGGAAGTGCAGCGTTACAGCCACGTTTAACAAGAGTTTTTGCTGCTGCAGAAATCCCTGTTATGGAAGGTTACGGTTTATCTGAAACATCGCCGGTAATTGCCGTAAACGATGAGAGAAATAAAGGATTCAAAATTGGAACTGTAGGAAAAGTGATTCGCAATGTAGAAGTAAAAATTGCTGCTGACGGGGAAATTCTTTGCAAAGGACCAAACGTTATGTTAGGTTACTTTAAAGATCCTGAAAAAACAGCCGAAGCTTTAAAAGATGGTTATTTTTACACAGGAGATATTGGAGAAATTGACAGTGAAGGTTTCTTGAAAATTACTGATCGTAAGAAAGAAATGTTCAAAACATCTGGTGGAAAATATGTAGCGCCTCAATTGATTGAAAATGCTATGAAACAATCTCGTTTTATCGAGCAGATTATGGTAATTGGAGATGGTGAAAAAATGCCGGGTGCTTTTATTCAGCCTAATTTTGAATTTGTAAAAGAATGGGCAAAGCTTCATAAAATAACTTTAGGCAGCACAAATGCAGAAATAAGCGCTAATCCGGACGTAATTAAACGTATCGACGAAGAAGTAGAAGGAATAAATGAAAAATTTGGAAACTGGGAAAAAGTAAAACGTTTTGAGTTGACTCCAGATGTTTGGTCTATCGATGGCGGACAGCTTACTCCTACACTAAAATTAAAACGTAAGATCATTAAAGAAATTTACAAAGATCTTTACGCTAAAATCTATGGTCACGATTAAAATTCCAAAATAATTAACCAATGAAAAGGCTGTCTCCCAAGGACAGCCTTTTTTAATTGTGCAAACGCCAATTTAAAATTTTGGCCATATGCTGTTCTCCTTCTAAAAAAGAGCCATTATTTGACGAAGATTTCTTTCGATTGACTTGTAACGTTTTCGCCATTTGAAAATGTCAATGACTTCTTTATCGTTATTTTCAATTTGTTTACCTTCTTCAATTCTGTACTTGTCGTGAAACTTTTTAAAAGGACGCGGTTGAAAATCAACCATAATTGCAGCCATATTGATTGCATCAATATTTACCGGATCAGTTTCGCCTTTAAAGAAAGTCTCGATAGGTCTGAACTTATCTTTTTGCTCCTTGAACTTCTTTTTTTTGGTATGATCAAATTCTAAAGAAAATAGATTTCTAAAGACATTTAAGTCATCCTGGGTTGGGTTAATCTCGAAAATAAGCCAGCAAAAATCACGTAGTTTTCCACGAGACGGTTTGTGCAGATAATCAAAGTATTTTCCTTTTTTCTCGATCTCGTATTGAATCTTAATTGCTTTTTTGTATTCTTTTAATATTGTACTCATTGTATATTTTTTTATTTATTATTATTTAAGTTGCTTTTTTTTCGTCACTAAGGCACTACGACGCAAACGATTAAACTTTGCGACTTTGCGTCTTTGCGTGAAAATTGCTCACCAGTATTATTTAACTCTATTAATCTCACGCAAAGACGCAAAGACGCAAAGGAAATAAGCTTTGTGCCTTTGCGCCTTTGTGGCAAAAAGGCATAAAAAAAGCACCCGATAAAAGGTGCTTCATAACAAATACGATATCATTATCCTATTGCTTATATTGATGCACCGACATAGTAATCCACTCACCCGAACGGGCGTCTAGAGATTTTGCTTTATTTATGTTAGTATTAAAATTCATTTTATATGTATTATAATATTTTAAAATCATTGTTATTTATAAAATTCTTGTTCTCATTTGTCTGGCAAAGATAAAGTCGAAAAATTGAATTATCCAAACAATTTTAAGATTATTTTTCTGACTATCAGCTAGTTACGACAAGATTTAAAACAATAAAATTCCCGTCCGCATACTGGTGCAGATCGCTGTTTTTATCAAATGACTGTTTTTCAATCAGATTACTTTTCAAGATTATATTTCGCTATTTGGTTTAATCATAAAACATTTGGTCAATTATTTTTTAATTATTTTTAGTTAAGGGTTATTTATTGTCATTTTTATGTTTCTTTTTGTGCATTTTGAGCAAAGTCTAAATACATTGAAAACAAAAAAAGCGTCCCGATGAGGACGCTTTTATCTATTTATGTTGAGCTTGAAACTATAATTCAACTTCTATTCCATAAAATACGCATGACATCCTGAGTCTTTAGACGGAAGAAATCCCGCTAAACGAGCACTATTTTTTATTGCTGACAGGTTCATATGATTGTTTTTTTACTAATTCGAGGGCAAATGTAGGTTAAATTTTTATTCAATATAACATTTTCGTTTATTATTGTTAAATTTAAAACAATAGAATTCTATTCAACTGGATATATTTTTAATCCTCTTGATAAAGTTGTTGAGCTTTAAGAACGTTTGGTTTTGGCTGAAAGAGAAAAGGTTGAGTATTTAGAGAAGTTGTTGAAAGGGAAATAATATTCTTATTTAGATTTATATATAAAATGCGCAAAGTGATTTGTATGGGTATAAACTTTTTGAAAATGTGATTCAGCGTCAATTACTATTAAAAATTTTGTTGCCTTTTTAGATTCTCTACAATTTCCTTAGCTTCTCTCAATCCACAATTTAATTCTAAGTGAACAACTAAAGTTGCTTCTGGGATATTATTTTGTTTAATCAAAAGTAAGACCTGCAGTTTTGTTTCATATTTTAATTCATCCATATAATTGTTCTCTATTTTAAATTAAAGTTTGAATTAGTCCTTCAGATGTTGGTGTATTTACCCCATAAGATTTACTTCCTGAAATAACTTCGGAAAAGATTAGGTTTTGGCATTTTAGGGTTTGGATTATTATTTAAATTCTATGCTTCTTTACTTTGGATTACTAAGTTAAACACACTATTTTGCCTCTGATTCTCCTTGTTCTAATGCTACAGCTTTTTGCTTTGCAAGATATTTTGTTTCATCATAAAATAAGTTAACACAGCCTAAATTATCTTTAACAATTAGACAACTTTCTCTAAAATCTTTTCCAAATGGGCATTTTTCGACTTTCAAACTCTTAACAGTATAAAATTCTATGTTATTAACCTCTTCATCATTTTCAATATCATAATCAGGTATTGTTTTAATAAAATCAAAATTTAAAATATCAAAATTTAAAACCGAATTACCTGTATAAAAAAGAGAAATCACAAATACTTTATCAACATTGCTAAAAAATACTTTTTGTCTTTTATTTATTAGTTTTCTAATAGTTCTGCCGTCATTTACAACATCAGTAATAATTAAAACACTTTTATATTTTTTAGAATTATTATCGAAATTTAATTCATTTTCAAAACCATGATGTTCATCATGTCGATATGAATAAGGTAGAAAAGCATAAGGTTTATTATATTTAATAGCAGATTTTGATGAGATAATATTACCCTCATAACCTAAGCCAATAATCAAATCAATTTCTGCATCTAATTTTTTATTATCGATAACATCTATTATTGCATTTTTAACAAAATTTAGATTCTCTTTACCTTCAATTAATTTTGATACATCTATCCAATTGTGTGCTCGTGATGTTTCACTCCAATGAAAGTGACCAGAATGATATAAATTTAACTCTTTTACTTTATCATATAACTCGTCCGTAAATTCCTTTGAATAATAAACATTAGCTTCAGTTGTATTAAAAGTAATTGCATTATTATTTTCTATATTTTCATATGGTAAGCTTGGAATTTCAGTAATTTCATCCTCTACAAATGGTGGTGCTTTTTGAGAAAGAACAAATTTATCTTGTTGAAAATGTTTTTTATTAGTTCTTACGTCCCAAACATATTTAAAATCATTATTGTTTGGTTTATCAAGTGAATAAATTATATTTTTTAATTCAATATCATCATTTTTACGTAACTCATAAATTTTAAACGTTGTGTCCCATGATTTTGATGAAAAACAACCTGAATCACTTGTTGTAATATCCCCTAATAGTACGCTTTTACAACTATTGGTATGTTCATTTCCTGTAAATACAAATCCAATACCATGACTTAATAATTTTTGTAAAAAAGATTCTCTATTATTTTTTTCCCATTGTCCATTATTAGCATCTTCGAAAGCAGAAGTTAAATTATGATGAAAACATGCAATCATTTTCTTTTCATTTTTAAATTCTATTAATTCTTTTTCAAATTCTAAAATTGGAATATTTCCTAATTTATTTGAAAGGTCAATTTTAGTGCATGAATTTAAACCTAGTAATAAAAATGAATTATCTACTTCTATTTTATCAAATATTATTTTATTTGGATCAAAATCTTTAGCTGGTAATATTTTTTTGTAAAAATTCTGGAAATTAGCAAACTTAGCAATGTTTATTACTGTTGTCTCACTATCTTCCTTTTCATCTAATAAATTTGTAATAGCTCTCCTGTTTAAATCATGATCACCAGGAATTAAAAGTATATTTGATAAATTAATTTTCAATGACTCTTTAATTCTTGTTAAAAATGTAAATGCATAGTCAAATTCTTTTTTTTCACCTTCATTTGTTATATCTCCAGTAACTAACAAGTAAATATTAATATTATCAATATCATAATCACTTTTAATTGTTTCAATAAATCTATCAATATATAAAATTGAAGGCTCAATGTTATCCGATGTATTTAGATATGAGTCATGTTTGTTTTCTCCACCTCCTATTTTTTTATCTAATGAAATATGTAAGTCTGAGATATGTAAAATAATACTATTCATTTAAAGACTTTAAGTTTGTGTATATAAAATATTTTAATTCTTGATTATTACTTTCACGAATTGAAAAAACAGATATTGTTCTATCTCTATTATCAAGAGGTAAATCTTCTCGCGTTAAAGTTTCAACTTTTACTAATGATACATTACCTAAATATTTGCCACCTGAAAATTCTATTAAACTTTTTGTTATTTTAACTTCAGTTCCAAGACAGACTAGGTCTGATACAACAATATATTTTCTATTCTCAAAATTATGTTTTTCTAGTTTGTTATAGAGTTTTGTTATCGGTCCAATTTTATCAAAAATTAAAATGTCTAATTTTAAAAGCTTAGATATTACTGAGACTATAAATGTACTTGTTAAACTTTGTCCAACTAAAATAGGATTATCATTTAATGCTGGCTTCCATTTATTATTAATTTTTATAGCCAACCTATATAAGGCATAATAAATAAATGGGCTTTCATTACTAATAAATTTTTTTAGATCAATAAAAGAATTTAAATAAACAAAAGAAGATGCATGAGGTTTATTATATTCAACAATGTAATCTTTTTTTAATCGTTCTTTAAATTCTTCATAGAAAATTCGATCATTCTTAATCTCAGTATCATAAATATTGCAATCAATGTCTGAAAAGAAATAAAATATGTCATATCCACTATCTTTGTTTATTATGTTCTTTTCATTTTCAATATTTTTTAAAGAAAGTGATTCAATAATTTTTTGACTTACATTCAAAAATGTAAGTTTAAATTTTAAATCTCTTATTTCTATTATCTTTTTTAGAATATTTGGTTGAAGATGTTCAATATAATTAAAATCTAAAATAATATTATTTTGTAATGTAAAATTACATTCCTTTATAAAATTAAATAGCCTATTAATCGTTTCAAATTGTAAACTTTTAATATAAATCCCCTGATTATCATCATTTAAATAATTTGATGAAATAACTTCTTCAGCATGCAAGTTGAAGTAAATATATAACGGTTTTTCAATATATGATATAATCATAATTAAGAGTTTGGAATTTCTACTTCAATATGAACACCTTTAAATTTTACATTATAAAATCTAATTGATGAATATCTGTAATCATTATTATATTTATCACAAATATTTTTATATAACCTTACAAAGCAAGACATAATATCTTTTTGAACTTTAATCATTTCATTTTCATATCTATTATCTTTAATTGCATTAACCAACATTTCTTGATGAAAATTAAACAACTTATTTCTTAAGCTAGATAATTCCATAAGCTCTTTATTCATTCGATTAGAAACTATTATTTGTGAGTTGTCTGAATGTAATCTAAAATATCCTTTTGAATCTAAAACAACTGAAATCATCAAATCAAATAAACCTCTTCTGTCCTTTAGAGATGAATAATAAAGTATCTCAAAAATAACATGAAGGTTTTCTAAAATTCTTGAATTAACTTTTAAAATGCGTAACTCATCAATTTTATTTTTCAATTCAAAAGGTTTATACACAAAATTTTCTGTTTTAGATTTTAATGATTCTTGGAAACCAATTCCATTATCAGAAATTGAAAATTTTGTTGAAAATTTATTAACAAACATTAAAGCGAAAGTATTTGATTTAGAATGCAAAACACCATTTGTAATTAGTTCTGATAATAGCTCGACATAATAATCAGTTTTATTATTTGTGTTCGAATTATCAAATAATAATTCTTGAAAATGTTCCCTTACTGTGTAAACATATTCAGAAATTAAAAAATCTCTTCTTTCATCTTCACTACTGTAATCTTCTAACTTCCTTACTAAATCATCATCATTAAGAGAATAACATCTAACTCTATGCTCAGGTCTTGGGTCATTTTTAATAAAATCACCAAAATAGGAACTTTCAAATTTTAAAATATTTCTTCCTAATGGATAAGACGGAATTTTGTTATCACCAGCAACCCAAAAAAAATCGCTTTTATATAAAAAATTTAAAACTTCTTTTGTGGCATTATTTTTATACAGTAATAAATCAATAGGTTCTTTATAGAATTTACTTAATTGTTCAGACAGACTTAAAAGTAATGGAATTGATATTGGTTCAATTCTATAATTGGAATCAAAGACATTGTCATCTCCATTTTCAACAAACTTAAATATGATAAACCCATCTTTCTTTATATTCTCAGCTACTTCTTTCAGGAAAGAAGAATAGAAAACATAAGGTGTGAAGTTTTCATTATTTTTTAAAATATCTACCATTTTATAATTTTCAATTATCAATTTAGACAAATCTAAATAATCTTATTTAATTTCTACATTAAAAAAACAAATCCAACTCATCACTCAACTTCTTACCACTTATCAACTTACTCGCATTTTCCTAATTAAACACTACAGTTCCACTAAAATGAATTATCACACTCTTTTTAGCATATTTTCAGCTTAATTAAAGATGTATTAATTTTCGCTAATAACTTTACGGATTTCCGTAAGTCTTAAAGGGTTGTCTCTATCCAAATATAACTAAACAAAAAACCTTTAAACCCAGTAAAAATACCTGAATTTAAAGGCTATAAATAAAGTTGGCTAAACACTTAGTTTCTTCGTATAAACCGATCAAAAACAATCCCGTTTTCCAACCAAAAAATCCGAACACAATCGTTGTTTAAATCGATCGATAGGTTTCAAATCGACATTGGTATCTCCGTTGAGAATATCAAAAGGATCGTCTAAACCGCTAATTAATAAATACAAATAGCAAAACAAAAACGTAATCGCAGACGTTACCAGATAATCAGCTGAGGGGCTTTTGAATTTGGTAATGAGTAAAAGCGACATCACGATAAACAATATACTTTGCAGCAAGGTATAAGCCGGTTTGATGAAATTATTTCTCGAAATCGAATAGGCACGCGTAAGCTGTTTTCGCATCGCATTCGTATTTTCCTGTATGCCTTTTATGGCTTCTTTATCGACACCTCTTTCGGCAAAATAATAGGCAATCTCATTTGATTTTCGAATTAAGGGAAAGATAACTGTAGAATCTTTTCCGTGGGAATAAATCCATGCAATAATACCATCGGTAATGGCGATCATTTGCTCGCGTAAAAAAGTGCTGTCCAATTCTTCCTTGCACAAATCAGAAGTTCCTGTTCTTGGCGCTTTGAATGCCAGATAAATCCAATCCTTGATCGCTTCCAGATTCGAAGCGACTTCACCCGGGATTTTTTCACTTTCTTTAAAATCGGTCATGGTTGCGGCCAATAATAATCCGAATACAAAAAAGGCGCCGGTAAAAATAATCGTGATATCGGATAGCTCTATCAAATCGTGAAAATCCTGCCCGTAAAAAGAAAGGTTTTTGAACACAAAATTTTTAATTATTAATATGGCCAGTGCGGCAATAAGTGACTTTAGGATTATGGTTCTCTGCTGGATAAATTTCATTAATTTTTTTTTGCGCAAATTAAAGTATTTTAATGCCACGAAGGCGCTAAGGCACAAAGTTTTTATTTGACTTTGTCAGTTAATCGCGCAAAGGCGCAGTCCCGAAGCTTCGGGAGCAAAGTTTTTTAACCAATGCTTAAACTTAGCATCTCAGTACCTTAGAAACTCAGCACCTTAAAATCAAAAATCCCCATAATAAACCTGAAAACAAGGCAATTTTAAATCTTTTCGCCAGGTATCAACCACTTGGTTTCTGTCGTCTAAAACAAATTCGATAAAGTATTTGCCTTTTATAAAATCGTTGTATATTTCTGTTTTTATGATCGAATCTTTTCGGTAGTCTTTGGCTCTTCGCATTAGCAATTCATCGAATACAATTTCATGTTTTTCGAGGAAACGCAATGTGGGTTCTTTGTACACATTCTCTCTTCCGGAAACCAGCAATATTTTATAACCTAAGAATTTATAATTCTTTAAAAGATTCGCGACCGGATGATGTATTAAATCATTATCACATCTACTTGCATCAAACGGATTCCGGCCGTTCATTAAAGCTAATGTTCCGTCAAGATCGCAGATTATGGCTTTTGGCAAATCTGGATTTTGTTCGCAGTAAGCCGGTTCGTCTTTTTTAATGCTATGTTTCGCTCTTGATTTATTCTTTGAGTTATCACTTTTCATATTTCCTGTTTTTTGATGATACAAAGGTTTTACTTTACTACGCAATTATTTTGCGCAGTTAAAAACAATCGTTATTTTTGAGAAAAAACTACATGAATCTTAAAGATAAATATACCGAATTACTCTTGAATATTGGTTTTAGAGAAAATGAGATTCAGCAAAATTGGCTTGATTTAGAAAAAGCCTATTCCAAAAAATCAAGGCATTATCATAATCTGACACATCTACAAGATATGATTGCCTGTTATGAAACCTATTTTGATCAGCTTCAATTTCCGAATGAAGTTTTGTATTCGATTTTTTATCACGACTACATTTATGTAAGCAGTAAAAAAGACAACGAACTGAAAAGTGCTGAATATGCGGTTAAGATTCTTCCGAAGAAAACTACTTTGAATTCGGCATTGGTTTTTGATATGATTTGTGCAACGCAACTGCATCAGCATAATAAAATAGAAGATATTGATTGGCTGATCGATTTTGATTTGAAAATTCTCGCCAGAGATTGGGATGATTATCAAATCTATTTTGAACAGATTAGAAAAGAATACCGCATTTATCCTGATTTTCTTTATAAACCCGGACGTACAAAAGCGTTAAAGCATTTTCTGGAGAATGAGTTTATTTTTCAGACGGATGAATTCAGGAAATTGTATGAAGAGAAGGCACGGGAGAATATTGAAAAAGAGATAAGCATTTTAGAAAGCAAAAAATAATCGCGCAAAGTCGCAAAGTCGCAAAGTTCTATTTAAAGTATTAATTAAACGCATGGTTTGTCATCCTGAGGAACGAAGGATCACACAAGAAACGCTACAAAGATTGGAAATTCTCTTTGAGGAATATTGGATGTGATCCTTCGTTCCTCAGGATGACAAAAATGAGTAAAAATCTTTTTAATCCTTAAATCTGTGGCATTAAAAAACTTTGCGACTCTGCGTCTTTGCGCGAAATAAACCCCAAACTATGTCACAAAACAAAAATGCCTTAATACGGTGCAAAACGATTGACAAATGTCTACAGAATAAATACCGGCAATGGACTTTGGAGGATTTGATCGAATGCTGTTCTGAAGCATTGTTTGAATATGAAGGTCGGGAAAACCCGATTAGCAAACGGACGATTCAGATGGATATTCAGCTGATGCGCAGTGAAAAGCTGGGTTATAATGCACCGATTGTCGTTTATGACAAAAAGTATTATAAATACGAAGACGAGGAATTTTCGATCACGGATATTCCGCTAACGGAAACGGATATGAATGTTTTGACTGAAACGGTTTCGATGCTGAAACAGTTTAAGGATTTCTCTTTGTTTAGCGATGTCTCGGATATTTTACAGCGTTTGGAGGATAAAATATATGCTGAGAAGTCGCATACGAAACCTGTTATTTATCTGGATAAAAATGAGAATTTAAAAGGACTTCATTTCTTAGACGAGATTTATCAGGCGATTATTAAGAAAGTTGTACTTGTAATAACTTACAAATCTTTTAAATCGAGAGACGAAACCAAATTCCATTTTCATCCTTTTATATTGAAGGAATTTAATAACCGTTGGTTTTTGGTTGGGAAGAAAAAAAGCGCACAACCGATTACTAATTTGGCTTTGGACCGGATCATCGCAATTGACTACGATTTTAATCTTCCTTATATAGAAGAAGATTTTGATGCCGATTCCTTTTATAAGAATGTAATTGGCGTTACGGTAAATACAGGATTACAGCCCAAGCGAATCGAACTTTGGGTTGATGCTGTAAATGCGCCTTATGTTGTGACCAAACCTTTGCATTCGTCACAGCGGTTGATTAAAGAAAATGAAGACGGAAGTATTATTGTACATCTGTTTATTTCTCCGAATTATGAAATGGAACGTATTTTATTGGGTTTTGGCGACGGAATCGAAATTCTCCGACCCGAAAACCTCCGAAAACGAATGCAAAATATACTGCAAAAGGCACTTTCTAAATATGAATTGGATAATAATACTGCATTATAAACAGCAATTTTTACATTATATGGAATTTAACTCCGTTTTAAAGTCATAAAACAATTTTTACCGCACTTAATTTGTTAAAATATCAAAAAAGAATAGTATATTTCAAATTAATAATAACCATAAAACACTGAAAACCAGAACAAAAAATTTATTAACCAAAAATTTATCTTAAAATAATATGCACGCATAGTATTTTTTGATTATATTTGAAATCGATATAGTTACCTATGAAAGACAAAACAATAGATTATATTTTGAGAGCGACTTGGCAAGCTGTTTCAAGAATGTATAACGAAGAAGCTGCAAAATACGATGCCACAATGGCCACCGGGTTTGCTCTTTTGAGTATCGACAAGGAAGAAGGTACGCCTTCGACTGCCTTAGGGCCAAGAATGGGAATGGAAGCCACGAGCCTGACCAGAACATTAAAATCAATGGAAGACAAAGGTTTGATTGTTCGCAAAAAAAACCCATCTGACGGACGCGGTGTTTTGATCTACCTGACCGAATTTGGAAAAGAAAAAAGAGATTTATCTAAGAATACAGTTCTGAAATTTAATGAAACGGTTAGAAAACATGTTTCGGATGAAAAACTGAAACATTTTATCGAAGTTTCTGAAATTATCAACGAATTGATTCAGGACAAAAACATATTTACCCAAACAGAAAACAAAGAAAAGGAATAAGCAGATTCGTATTAATGGAGACGGCTTATTTCAATTCAAAACAAAAAAACAAATAGTATCAAATATGAAACGCACAATTAAAAAAGTTGCTGTAATTGGATCCGGAATTATGGGTTCAGGGATAGCTTGTCATTTTGCCAACATTGGTGTTGAAGTTTTACTGCTTGACATCGTACCACGCGAGTTGACAGAAGCTGAAGCTAAAAAAGGATTAACACTTGAAAGTAAAGCAGTTCGCAACCGTGTCGTAAACGAGCACTTGGCGAATTCATTAAAATCGAAACCGTCTCCTATTTACAGTCAAAAATTTGCTAGCAGAATCACAACTGGAAATACGACTGATGATATGGCAAAAATTGCCAATGTTGACTGGATTATTGAAGTTGTTGTAGAGCGTTTGGATATCAAAAAACTGGTTTTTGAACAAATCGAAAAATTCCGTACTCCGGGAACTTTGGTTACTTCAAACACTTCTGGTATTCCAATTCATTTTATGAGCGAAGGTAGAAGCGAAGATTTTCAAAAACACTTCTGCGGAACTCACTTTTTTAACCCTGCGCGTTACTTAAAATTATTTGAAATTATTCCTGGTCCAAAAACTTCAACTGAAGTATTGGATTTCTTAAACGAGTACGGATCTAAATTTTTAGGAAAAACTTCGGTTGTTGCTAAAGATACTCCGGCGTTTATTGGAAACAGAATTGGTATTTACGGAATTCAGAGTTTGTTCCACCTGGTAAAAGAAATGGGATTAACAATTGAAGAAGTGGATAAATTGACTGGTCCGGTAATTGGTCGCCCAAAATCGGCTACTTTCCGTACGGTTGACGTTGTTGGTTTAGATACATTGGTACACGTTGCCAACGGTATTTATGAAAACTGCCCAACAGACGAACAACACGAATTGTTTAAACTTCCTGACTTCGTCAACAAAATGATGGAAAATAAATGGTTAGGAAGCAAAACAGGACAAGGTTTTTATAAAAAAGTAGATAAAGATATTTTGTCTTTAGACTTAGATACATTAGAATACCGTGCTGCTAAAAAAGCAAATTTTGCTACGCTTGAACTAACAAAAACTATTGATAAACCAATCAATCGTTTTAAAGTTTTAGTAAAAGGAAAAGACAAAGCGGGTGAATTCTACCGTAAGAGTTTCTCTGGAATGTTTGCTTATGTATCAAATAGAATTCCTGAAATCTCAGACGAATTATACAAAATTGATGATGCGATGAAAGCTGGTTTTGGATGGGAAAATGGTCCATTCGAAATTTGGGATGCGATTGGTGTTGCCAACGGAATCGAAATCATGAAAGCAGAAGGTTTAGAGCCAGCTGCATGGGTTACTGAAATGTTGGCTTCTGGAAGCGAAAGTTTTTATTCTGTAAAAGAAGGAGCAACTTATTTCTATAACATTCCAACAAAATCACAAGTTAAAGTTCCTGGACAAGATTCATTCATTATCTTAAACAACATCCGCGAAAGCAAAAAAGTTTGGAGCAATAGTGGTGCAATCATTCAGGATTTAGGAGATGGAATCTTGAACTTAGAATTCCAATCTAAAATGAATACCATTGGTGGCGATGTACTTCAGGCTATCAATAAAGCAATCGACTTATCTGAAAAAGAATATCAAGGTTTGGTTATTGGTAACCAGGCAGCGAATTTCTCTGTTGGAGCTAATATTGGAATGATTTTCATGATGGCTGTTGAGCAGGAATATGACGAATTAAACATGGCAATCAAAATGTTTCAGGACACGATGATGCGCGTTCGTTATTCTTCTATTCCAGTTGTAGTCGCACCTCACGGAATGACTTTTGGTGGTGGATGCGAAATGAGCTTACACGCTGATAAAGTGGTTGCTGCTGCAGAAACGTATATGGGATTAGTTGAATTTGGTGTTGGTGTACTTCCTGGTGGTGGTGGATCTAAAGAAATGGCTTTGAGAGCTTCAGATTTATTCCGCAAAAACGATGTGGAATTGAACGTTCTTCAGGAATATTTCTTAACGATCGCTATGGCAAAAGTTTCAACTTCTGGTTACGAAGCTTTCGACACTGGACTTCTTCAACATGGAAAAGATGTTATCGTAGTAAACAAAGATCGTCAGATCGCTGAAGCTAAGAAACATGCTTTATTAATGGCTGAAGCAGGTTATACACAACCTATCAGAAGAACTGATGTTAAGGTTTTAGGTAAACAGGCATTAGGAATGTTCTTAGTTGGAACTGACCAAATGGAAGCTGGAAAATACATTTCTGAGCACGATAAAAAAATCGCCAACAAACTGGCTTATGTAATGGCTGGTGGTGATTTATCTGAAGCGACTTTAGTATCTGAACAATATTTATTAGATATCGAAAGAGAGGCGTTTTTATCTCTTTGTACAGAAAGAAAGACTCTTGAACGTATTCAATACATGCTAACAAAAGGTAAACCATTAAGAAACTAGAGACAAGAAACAAGAAGCAAGATAAAGTCTTTTCTCTTGACTCTTTCTTCTTTCATCTAAACAAGAAAAAAACATGAAAACAGCATATATAGTTAAAGCATATAGAACCGCAGTTGGAAAAGCACCAAAAGGGGTTTTTAGATTTAAAAGACCTGATGAATTAGCAGCAGAAACTATTCAGTTTATGATGGATGAACTGCCTGATTTTGATAAAAAACGTATCGATGACGTTATGGTAGGAAATGCCATGCCGGAAGCAGAACAAGGACTTAACGTTGGACGTTTGATCTCGTTAATGGGATTAAAAGTGGAAGATGTTCCTGGTGTTACAGTGAACCGTTATTGCGCATCTGGATTAGAAACTATCGGAATGGCAACTGCTAAAATCCAGTCAGGAATGGCAGATTGTATTATCGCCGGTGGAGCTGAAAGTATGAGTTTTATTCCGATGGGAGGTTACAAACCAACTCCGGATTATAAAGTTGCGGCTGCAGGTCACGAAGATTATTACTGGGGAATGGGTTTAACTGCTGAAGCGGTTGCGAACCAATACAAAATCTCAAGAGAAGATCAGGATGAGTTTGCTTACAACTCTCATATGAAAGCGTTAAAAGCGCAAGCTGAAGGGAAATTCGACAAGCAAATCGTTCCGATTACTGTTGAGCAGACCTTCATCAATGAAAATGGAAAAAAAGAAACTAAATCATACGTTGTAAAACAAGACGAAGGTCCAAGAGCCGGAACATCTGTTGCTGCTTTGGCTGGATTGAGACCTGTTTTTGCCGCCGACGGAAGCGTTACAGCAGGTAACTCATCACAAATGAGTGATGGTGCTGCTTTTGTTTTAATCATGAGTGAGGACATGGTTAAAGAATTGAATCTTGAGCCAATTGCCAGATTAGTAAATTTTGCTTCATCTGGCGTTGAGCCAAGAATCATGGGTATCGGTCCTGTAAAAGCTATTCCGAAAGCCTTAAAACAAGCTGGTTTAGAATTAAAAGATATTGACTTGGTTGAATTAAACGAAGCTTTTGCTTCTCAGTCTTTGGCTGTAATTCGCGAGCTAGGTTTAAATCCGGATATCGTAAACGTAAACGGTGGAGCGATCGCTTTAGGACACCCTCTGGGATGTACAGGTGCTAAACTTTCTGTTCAGTTATTTGACGAGATGAAACGCAGAGGCAGTAAATACGGAATCGTTTCTATGTGTGTGGGGACTGGACAAGGTTCTGCGGGGATTTACGAGGTACTATAAATAAAGTTATTCGTTCAGTTTGTCATTGCGAGGAACGAAGCAACCTCACTAACAATTACGCAAAGTTTTATTTTGCAAATGTGGTTGCTTCGTTCCTCGCAATGACAAGATTGAGGAATAAAATCATAAATAAAAATACATACAAAAAACAAAAGCAATGGCAGATACAATCGAAAAAAACGTAACCCGTGGTGGTCAGTTTTTAGTTAAAGAAACAAAGTGCGAAGATGTCTTTACACCAGAAGATTTCTCAGAAGAGCAGTTAATGATGCGTGACTCTGTAAAAGAGTTCGTTGATAAAGAATTATGGGCGCATAAAGATCGTTTTGAGAAAAAAGATTACGCTTATACAGAAGCTTCTATGCGTAAAGCTGGAGAATTGGGACTTCTTGGAGTTGCGGTTCCTGAAGAATACGGTGGATTAGGAATGGGATTCGTATCTACTATGTTAGTTTGCGATTACATTTCTGGTGCTACAGGATCTTTCTCAACTGCTTTTGGTGCGCATACAGGTATTGGAACTATGCCAATTACACTTTATGGATCAGAAGAACAAAAGAAAAAATACGTTCCTAAATTAGCTTCTGGAGAATGGTTTGGAGCTTATTGCTTAACGGAACCAGGCGCAGGATCTGATGCTAACTCAGGAAAAACAAAAGCTGTTTTATCTGAAGATGGAACTCATTATAAAATTACAGGACAAAAAATGTGGATTTCGAATGCAGGTTTCTGCAGCGTTTTCATCGTTTTTGCTAGAATTGGAGATGATAAAAATATTACTGGTTTCATCGTAGAAAACGATCCGGCAAACGGAATTTCTATGAATGAAGAAGAGCATAAATTAGGAATCCGCGCTTCTTCTACTCGTCAGGTTTTCTTCAACGATACAAAAGTTCCTGTTGAAAACATGTTGTCTGAAAGAGGAAACGGTTTTAAAATTGCAATGAATGCTTTGAACGTTGGACGTATTAAACTGGCTGCTGCTTGTTTAGATGCACAACGTAGAGTTACTTCAAATGCAGTAAAATATGCTAACGAAAGAATTCAGTTCAATACTGCAATTTCATCTTTTGGAGCTATCCGTTCTAAATTAGCTGAAATGGCAACTAATGCATACGCTGGAGAAAGTGCTTCTTACAGAGCTGCAAAAGATATCGAAGACAGAATTGCTGCTCGTGAGGCAGAAGGAACTTCTCACCAGGAAGCGGAATTGAAAGGTGTTGAAGAATATGCTATCGAATGTTCAATCTTAAAAGTAGCGGTTTCTGAAGACGTACAATCTTGTGCTGATGAAGGAATTCAGATTTTTGGTGGAATGGGATTCTCTGAAGATACTCCAATGGAAAGCGCCTGGAGAGATGCTCGTATTGCCAGAATTTACGAAGGAACAAATGAAATCAACAGAATGCTTTCTGTAGGTATGTTGATCAAAAAAGCAATGAAAGGTCACGTTGATTTACTTGGACCAGCAATGAAAGTTCAGGAAGAATTAATGGGAATCCCATCTTTTGATACTCCTGATTTCTCTGAATTATTTGCTGAAGAAAAAGGAATCATCGCTAACCTGAAAAAAGTATTCTTAATGGTTGCTGGTAGCGCTGTTCAAAAATATGGCCCGGATTTAGATTCTCACCAACAGTTATTAATGGCTGCGTCTGATATCTTAATCGAAGTTTACATGGCTGAAAGTACTATTCTTAGAACGGAGAAATTAGCCAAAAATCAAGGTGAAGCTAAAGTACAAGAGCAAATTGCAATGGCAAAATTATACTTATACAAAGCGGTAGATATCGTTAACTCTAGAGGAAAAGAAGGAATTATTTCTTTTGCTGAAGGTGACGAACAACGTATGATGTTAATGGGATTAAAACGTTTCACAAAATACACAAACAATCCAAATGTTGTAGCATTAAGAGAAACGATTACTTCTAAGTTAGTTGCAGAAAACGAATACTGCTTCTAATACAAAAATAGTTTTTAGCTTTTAATTTGTTTAAACCCGCACAAGTCCGAAACTGTGCGGGTTTATTTTTTTGTTTTTCTACCATACTTTTTTCACCATACAAGTGATAAAAGTTCATTAAAAAATAGAGATGCACAGCAATCCGTGTAAACTACAGTGCATATAAAATAGTTTTTGCCACAGATTACAGCATTAAAAATCTTTGAAAATCCCATTGATTAGTCGCAATAATTTTGCATTGATTTGCAAATTTTCGTTAATATTGACTTTATAGCATGCACAAAATGGTTATATTTAGCATTCAAAAAACTAAAAAAAAACTAAAAAAATGAAACGAATTAACCTTATCATTCTTTTGTTATTGTGCAATTTTACTGCAAATATCTTTGCACAAAAGAATAAAAAAATAGACATCATTGCTTATTATACAGGCGATGATAAACTGATTAACGAATACGAAGTCAACAAACTGGATCAAATTATTTTCAGTTTCTGTCACTTAAAAGATGGAAAACTAAGTGTAGATTCTCCTAAAGATTCGACTACTATTAAATATTTGGTTGCTGCAAAAGCAAAAAATCCTCAACTCAAAATTATTTTATCACTTGGTGGCTGGGGTGGCTGCGAACCATGTTCTGCTGCATTTTCAACTGCGGAAGGAAGATTAAAATTTGCAAAATCAGTAAAAGAAGTAAGTACTTATTTTAAAGTAGATGGTTTAGATTTAGATTGGGAATATCCAGCAATTGAGGGACTTCCAGGGCATCTATACCAAGCTGTTGATAACCCAAATTTTACAGAATTAATCAAAATTTTACGTTCTACTTTAGGTAAAAAATATGAATTGAGTTTTGCTGCTGGTGGTTTTCAAAAATATTTAGACGAATCTATTGATTGGAAAACCGTGGCGCCATTAGTAAATCGCATAAACATCATGAGTTATGATTTAGTAAACGGATATTCTAAGGTTACCGGACATCATACTCCATTGTATAGCACTAATCCAAATGAAGAATCTACAGACAGAGCGGTTACTTATCTATTAAAACAGGGAATTCCTGCTGAAAAATTAGTTATTGGTGGTGCTTTTTATACTCGAACATGGAAGAATGTCGAAAACATCAACAATGGTTTGTATCAGGCTGGTGAGCATATTCAAGGTGTCTCTTTTAAGGATTTCGGTTCTTTTTATACAGAAGCAAATGGCTGGAAATATTTTTGGGATGATAAAGCAAAATCACCTTATTGGTACAATGAAAAAGAGAAAACATTTGCAACAGGAGATGATTTGGCTTCCATAAAAGCAAAAACAGAATATGTAAAAACTAAAAAATTAGGCGGAATTATGTTTTGGGAATTGCCTTTGGACGCAACTCGTAACGGAATGGTAGACGCTATTTATAAAGTTAAAATGGAAAAATAAATAGTCCTGAAAATAAAAAAAGCGGCAGTTATAGATTTCTACAACTGCCGCTTTTTTTATACTAAAGGTTATAAATTACATCTGAACTTTAGTTTTATCCAATTCGCCAATAAAAGGAATTGTATCCTGAATTTCGTTACGAATAACAGTCTGCAAATAAACCTCTAACTGAATAAATTTTGCTGCATTTATTGCCCCGATTGCCTTTTTGGCCTGACCATAAGTTTTTGAATATAACTTTTCGTAATCCTGATTATTTTTCAAAGTTCCTTTGGCTAATTCGTCTGCTTTTTCTTCTGTAAGAGTTGCATAATTCTCTGCATAATAATTAATTAGCTGCAACTTCGTTTGACCAAGCGCTTTGCGTTCGTTTTCATAATTGTCATACACTTTTGTAAAAGCAGCGTTCTGAGTATCAGACAAATTCATATATTGTTTTACCAGATCACTTTTAGATTTTCCATAAATACTCTGCACTAATTCTACATCTTCTTTATAGGAAGACTGAGCATACGATGAAAACGAGGCAATTGCCATAACAAGAATAAGACTTAATTTTTTCATGGTTTTTAGTTTTAGATTAATTTCAAACATTTATTCATTATCAAATATACTGATTTTAAACACATTACACCATTTTCAATCTCTAAAAGAAAGAATATTGATACGCTGCGGTTAAAGCATAATAATTTAAGCCATTATTTGTATAAGCCCCTACATGGTATTGAAACCTAAGAGACTGACCTTTTGCAATTGGTGTTGAAAATGTTCCTCCCACTCTCCAATTATCCATTTCACTGGCTTCTCCTACTCCATCTATTATGGTTTGTCCGCCAAAAAACCAAGTTGTATTAAAGCCAAGCCACATACCATTTTTAAAGTAATAACTAGCATGTGCCTGTAAACTACCTGTAGGTTTCTGCTCCATTCTTTTTCCTAAAAAATCATTGTTATCGGTATAAAACCAGACGCCACCATAGACTTCAGCATAAAAATGAGAGAACCGCTGCGAGATACCTATTTCAGGTTTAAATCCCCAACGGTTTGTACCAATATTCACGCGCTTATCATCATAATATTTCCCTGTTGGAATTGATGTCACCAAACTCACCCCTAAAATGGTCTTCTGCTCGAATTTTCTAAATTCCGATTTGTCAAGAGCCGGAGAACCTAACAAATTAATTCCAAATCTAATCTTCATATCACCAAAACCAGTCCTTGAACCTGTAATATTCTGACCACTAACATTTGCTGATCCATCCATAAAAGTAAAAGGCAGTGCAACTTGTACACGCGCCAATTTATTTGACAAACCAAAGGTTCTCACATAAGTTGCAGCCAGATTATGACTCTGAATAGTGAAATCAGAAATTGGCAATGATGGTTCTGTCAGTACATTTCCATCCATAAAAGCATATCCAATTGCAGCTACATTTAATTTTTTTGGAACATTAGCATATACTCGCGGTTCTAAATCCTGACTATAAACTGAAAACATTCCCAATAGATAAAACATCAAAAAATGATGCTTCTGAATCAAACCATAAAAAATATTTTTTGGCATAAAGTAAAGAATTCAGGGATAAATATTAAAACTAAAACGCTCTTCTTATTTTTTATCGGCTTCAATTTTTGGAGCTTCAATTTCTCCGTCGTATGAGATTGGTGCTCTGTTATTGCTATTAATGGAAAGTGATGCTCCTCCATCATAAAAAACATTAAAATAAAGCGTATAAACATCATCTTTGCCTTTTACAGTTGCTTTGACATTATAAGATTTTTTCTTTTTCTCAATCTTAATATCTTCAGGAACGCCTTCGAACTTTATACCTCCATCTCCTCCATACGGTACACTAAAAGCGCGGCCGAAGAAAGGCAAATCACATGTTGTCTTCTCTGTATTAAATTTCAAAAAGTAGGTATTGTAATCTAAATTCAACATTCTGCCTCCTTGTGGGGTCGCTTTTTGTGCTTCAAAAACAAAATTTTTAGAATTAAGTAATGCTTCAACTTCCTTTTGTTTTTGCAATTCTCTTTCTGCTTTTAATTCTTTCTTAGTTTTTTCCTGGGCCAAAACCGAAAAACTTAAAAAGTATGAAAACGCTAATAAAATGAATAATTTACTTTTCATAAAATAATTTTTTAGTAGAGTTAAAAATGAAAATTTACTTTTTAGTAAATCGCATCATAGCAATATCACCAGAAATAAGTTTTAGCGTTTTACCATCATCCGTCACATTATATGATGTTATTTTTTGCAAAGTGCTCATAAACACCTGCTCTCCCTGTCCTTCCTGGCACATCATTCTGGTCATGGCAAGAGGTTGTGTAAAATCAATTTTATTGCCAGTGAGAACCAATTTTCCGTTAAAAGAATTACAACTACTATTCCCGGAAATATGATTTTCTTTCAGGTCAAAATTTATTGTTGGCTTTTTGGCTGGATACAATCCGTCAAATGCAATTTTTGGACCTGAAATATAATTTAGTTCCCAATTACCTTCAAGTTTAGAAACCGAATCTACTTTTTTGCATTTACAGCAAATTAGAATACTGCTCAAAAAAATAAGGATAAAAACATTCTTCATCATAACGTTAAATATTAAATATTAATGAATTAGAAAATCCAATTTGGGAAAATTTTCGTTAAAGTCCTTTACGAATTTAAGCAATATTTTTGTCTTCAGCCTCAAACTATAATTAAAATACGACGAATAGTTTTAGTTTTTTTTAACTTAAGACGTTAAGTTATATCGTATTTTTTATGTTAAATTTACTTAATCTTTAATTTTAAAGCCTCACATATGAAAAAAATACTTGTTTCCTTCGCTATAATTACTGCCTTAATTATTGGCTGTAAAACGAATACAAAATCAAATGACGCCAAAACTTTAACTGTAAACTTAGAACCTAAAAGTAACAGCAATGTAACCGGAACGGCAACTTTTACAGAAAAAAACGGAAAAGTCACATTTGTTGCAAAAGTGGCCGGATTACAACCTGGAGTGCACGCGATACACATTCATGAAAAATCAGATTGTACTGCTGCCGACGGAAGTTCTGCAGGAGGACACTGGAATCCAACCTTTAAAAAACACGGAAAATGGGGAGTTGGCGAATATCACAAAGGTGATATCGGAAACTTTACTGCTGATGCAAAAGGTAACGGAACAATTACACTAACAACAGACGAATGGTGCGTAGGTTGTGGTGATGAAACCAAAGATGTTTTAGGAAAAGGTTTGATTGTACATCAGGGAACAGATGATTTTACAACACAACCAACCGGAAATGCGGGTGGTAGGGTTGCCTGTGCAGGAATCATCAAATAAAAATACAATAACCACTATTTTTTCACAAAATCTAGTGGTTATTTCATTTTAAAATCAATCCTAAAACAAGAAAAAGATATAGCTTTGCAGTCTCAAACAAAAGTTAATGATTAACCCATCAGCACCAGGTTGGATAGATAAGTTTTTTAGTGAACAAAAGTTTTCAGAAGCTATTCCTTTTGAAACTGATGAATCATTTTACGATAAGGTGAGAGCAACCGGATTTATTTATGGTCATATTATTAAAATTGATTCTCAAATTCCAATTCCAATAAAAGGCTGGTTTAAAACCGAAATTTCTAAAATTGCCTTGCTAAATACCTTGTATGGTGTTTTTTGTTTAGAAAAAAGAAATTCTGAACCGAACAATTTCACTACCGAAGTTTTAAAATTTTACAAAGAAATGAATCCGGAAGGATTTAGTTTGTTTAAAATTTTACTTCCAAAAGATACTCCTTCCCTTTCATTGGAAAGTATAATCGATCAAAGAGTTCAGACTAATGACAGCATCATCAGCAAAAACTTTTCGCATCTTGTTACGAATGCATTATTGTTTATTGATGTTTTGGCATTTAGACAATATTTGGTACATGGTGCAATTCCGGAGAAATATTTAAAACGCATTGAAGAAACAGTTCTTGGTATTGTTGGTTTGGCATTAAAAACCAAAACCATAAAATCGCAACATGATGATTTATTGATTAAACTTTTTGAAGCTTCTATACGCTATTCAAAATTTTCAAAGGTTACTGTGGATACGTTAGAAACTTTACAATTAGAATATTTCAACAATAAACTGGAGCATTATTACCTGATCGATATGGCCGGAATGGCTTTATGGAGTGATGGAGTGGTTGAGAATGAAGAAGCTTACTTCTTATATTCTTTAGGATCAATGATGCGGGTTTCAGACGATTTTGTAACGCATAGTATTGATACTACTAATGCGTTCATTACAACACATAAAAAGAAGATCCCATACTTCAATTACTCAAATCCGGTAAAGCATTTTTACGATCAGATGACACACACGGTCGTAAAATTGATTATTAGAAACAAAAACAGACTCGTTAAGGAAATAGTTCAGAGTAAAGAATTAATGGTACTACTGGCTTATTCTACAACCAGAGATTTGGACGCGAAGGAAAAGAAAAAAGTAAAAAAACAGCTTTTGGATATCTGTAAAACGATTCCGTCACTTACCATCTTTTTACTACCTGGAGGAAGTTTGTTACTGCCAATTTTAATAAAGTTTATTCCAACAATGCTGCCATCAGCTTTTAATGAAAATCTAGACGAAAATGAATAAAAAAAAATCGCCCTTTTTGCAGGCGATTTTTTTTATTACAATTTATCTTCTTATAGATTACTCAATTGATATACTTCATCTAATTCAGCATTCGAAGCAATATTTACATTTAAATCAGTTACAAAACCTGAATTTAAACCGTAAACCCATCCGTGAAGCATCAATTCCTGACCATTTTTCCATGCTCCTTGTACAATTGATGTTTTTGCTAAGTTGTAAACTTGCTCTTTAGCATTGATTTCAACAAAAGCATTAAAACGCTCTGTTTCATCTTCAATTGAATTTAAGTATTTGTCATGCAAACGGTATTCGTCCTTAATGTGACGAATCCAGTTATCGATAATCCCAACAGACATATTTCCCATTGCAGCTTTTACACCACCACAGCCATAGTGTCCGCAAACAATAACGTGTTTTACTTTTAAAACATTTACTGCATAATCTAATACACTTAACATATTCATGTCTGAGTGAACGACCATATTAGCAATATTACGGTGAACAAAAACTTCACCCGGTTTAGCTCCAATAATTTCATTTGCAGGAACACGGCTATCAGAACATCCAATCCATAACAATGGTGGTGTTTGTCCTTTTGCTAAATCTGCGAAATAATTTGGATCCAATGCTAATGATTTTTCAACCCACTCTTTATTGTTTTCTAATAACTGCTCATAAAACTTTCTCATTCTTTTTAATTTTAAATGGAATTTCTACATGTTTAAACATATCAAAAATAACTTAAATGTAAAGTTACCTAAATTTTGATACTTCTCACACTGCGGAAATACCTTAATTTACTAATTTATTTTAAATTTATTTTTTTTCAGTTTCTTTTTTAACCAATGCTCTTTTCGCAACATCATAGTAATGTTCGATTGTAACGTGATTATCTTTATCAGGCGTGTTTTCCAGCTCGTATGCTTTCTTAAAGCCTTTCAGTTTTACTTTGATATTTTCATCAATAGCACGGGTTTCTTTAAACTCACGAATTAAATCCAAAACATCATGTGCGATATATTCCGTGTCGTGCGCGTTGATAATCACTTTTGAGTTTTCAGGAATTTCATTCAATGTCAATTTTATAGCCGCTTTGTTTAAAAAGGAAACTTCCTGAGCTAAGTCGATATGAATAACATCTCCGTCTTCGTATTGTTCTTTTTTAAAGCTATAAGCTCTTTTCAGATTTCCTCTCAATACAAAAATGATACTGATGATAATTCCTAATGCAACACCTTTTAATAAATCTGTTGCTACAACAAATACTAAAGTGGCAATAAAAGGAACAAACTGGTATTTTCCTTTTTCCCAAAAATGCAAGAAAGTTGCCGGCTTAGCTAATTTGTAACCAACTAATATTAAAACGGTAGCCAAAGTAGCCAAAGGAATTTTATTTAATAATGCCGGAATACTCAAAACACTTACTAATAAAAGTATACCATGAATAATGGCTGACATTTTAGATTTTGCACCTGCATTATTATTTGCAGATGATCGAACAACAACAGACGTCATTGGCAAACCACCTAAAAGTGAACTTGCTATATTACCAATTCCCTGAGCCCTTAACTCAACATTGGTATTGGTATAACGTTTTTGAACATCCATTCTGTCTGCGGCTTCAATACACAATAAAGTTTCAATAGAAGCAACAATAGCAATAGTAACCCCTACTACCCAAACTTGCGGATTTGTTACAGCCCCAAAATTTGGCAGAATAAGAATTGATTTAAATTCGTCAAAAGATTTTGGAACTGGCAAAGAAACCAAATGGTCTTTTGAAATTGCCAATGAACTTCCTGTTGAAATGAAAATTTCATTCAAAATAATTCCGGCAATAACAGCTATAAGTGCTCCAGGAACTAATTTTAATTTTTTCAAGAAGGAAACTTTATCCCAGGCAATTAATATTACTAATGAAACTAATGTAATAACTACAGCTCCTAATTGAATATGATTAATTACATCAAATAAAAAGGAAAATGAATTACTTCCATCATTCTGAATAAAAGCCTGATCTCCTTCAAAATCAGCATCATAACCAAATGCGTGTGGCAATTGTTTCAGGATAATAATAATCCCGATACCTGCTAACATTCCTTCAATTACATTGGTTGGAAAATAATTTGAAATACTTCCGGCTTTTAAAAATCCTAATGCTAATTGAATTAATCCAGCAATAAAAACAGACATCAAAAACACATCGAAGGCACCAAAATCAGTGATAGCGGTTAAAACAATAGCTGTAAGACCAGCTGCCGGACCAGATACACTAATATGCGACTGGCTCAAAGAACCGACCACAATACCACCAATAACACCTGCTATAATTCCAGAAAATAACGGCGCTCCAGAAGCCATTGCAATACCTAAACACAATGGAAGAGCCACCAAGAAAACCACTAAACCTGAAGCAAAATCAGATTTAAGGTTGGCAAAAAGATTAATTTTTTTTGACATAATACAATACTAAAAATTGATACATTAAAGATCTACTGCATTTATTATAAATACAGTCAGTTTAAAATAATCGGAAGTATTATACCAAGTTGGGAGGTGGAGCAAATATGCTCGGAGAAATATTGTCTAATTTTACAATATTTTCAGACACGATGGTCTTTTTTTCAATATAAACAGGCATTACAACTTCATGATGAAGTATTGCCGGATAAACAGCAGCCTTAAGTTCTTTGTGTGAATGTTCTTCTTCAGAAAAACTAAAAAATATAGACGCATCATTGCTTTTCTTCATCAACGTCACAACAGTAGGCGTTGCCAGGAAAGCAATAAATATGAATAATAATATGCGAGCGACTAATTTCATTGTCGCAAAAATAGTGTTAAAGAAATAAAATCAAAGCTTGAAGCAAAAAATTTTATAGAAATTTAACATTCATAAAAAAAGCCGTATCCTCCCTAGAGGCTATACGGCTTATTAATCTATTTATAAACAACGTATTACAACTCTTCTTCAAGCCATGCATTCATCATCCAAATCGTTTTTTCCTGCTCTGCAATGAAGTCACTCATCATAGAATTTGTCCCTTCATCATTAATTTCTGCAGCTTTATTCAAGATTTCTCTCTCAATTTTTAACAGATATGATAAAGAATGAACAATCAATTGAACTGCTTTTTCATCATTAGAAATGTTTTTTCCAACAGTTAATTTGTTATTTTTAATGTAATCCTCAAATGTATGTAAAGGAGTTCCTCCAATTGTTAAAACTCTTTCGGCAATCATATCAATTTTTAATTGAGAATCAGCATATAATTCTTCAAATTTTACGTGCAAATCAAAGAAACGTTTTCCTCTAATATTCCAATGTATTCCTCTTAAATTTTGATAGTAAACTTGAAAATTTGATAGTAGTACATTTAATTCTTTTACTAATAATTCTGACTCTTTTACAGGTAATCCTAAAATATTCGTTTTCATATTTTTATTATTTTACAGTAAGTTACTACAAATTTAAAGCAACTTCTCTGAAAAAGTTATAAAAAAAAATTATATTTTCTTATTTTTGCATCACAAAATACTATCAAAATGACGATAACTCAATTACAATATGTGTTAGCAGTTGCCGAACACAAAAACTTTACCCTTGCTGCCGAAAAGTGCTTTGTGACACAACCTACCTTAAGCATGCAAATTCAGAAAATTGAAGAAGAGCTTAATATTTTAATTTTCGACAGAAGCAAAAAACCCATTCAACTTACAGACATTGGTCAGAAAATTGTTAATCAGGCGAAAAACATTGTAAATGAAGCCGATAGAATTAAGGACATTGTAGAACAGCAAAAAGGTTTTATTGGAGGGGAATTTCGTTTGGGAATCATTCCGACGATCATGCCGACGCTTTTACCAATGTTCCTGAACAATTTCATCAAAAAATATCCGAAAGTAAAACTGTTAATCGAAGAGCTTAATACAGATGAAATTATTGTAAAACTTAAAAATGGTCATTTGGATGCTGCAATTGCTGCAACACCACTTGAAGATGAAAAGATAAAAGAAATTGTTTTATATTTTGAGCCATTTGTCGCTTATATACCAGAGCACCATGCCAATTTTCAGAAAGAAGAAATTGAGGTATCTGATTTAAATATCAACGAAATTTTGCTTTTGCAGGATGGTCATTGCTTTAGAGACGGTATTTTGAATTTATGCAAAAACGGAACTGACGTCGAACAAAACAATTTTCAGATTCAAAGCGGAAGTTTTGAAACACTGATAAAATTGGCCGACGAAGGCTTGGGCACAACGTTACTACCGTACTTGCACACTATGGATTTAAAAGATTCCGATAAACTGAAACTTCGTAATTTTAAGGAACCAAAGCCTGCTCGCGAGGTAAGTTTAATTTACCCTAAGAGCGAATTAAAAATGCAAATCATTGACGCGCTTCGATCAACCATTGCCGGCGTTGTAAAAGGAGCAATCGTTTTTCAGAATGTTCAAATCATTAGTCCGTTACAAAAGAAATAAAAATAAAAAAGGAGCCAATTTGGCTCCTTTTTTTATACTTTAATCAGTAGTAGACTTTGTTTTAATTCTGGTTTTTCAATAATAAAATTCAATAACCATTCTTGCAATTGTTCCATCTCATACGGTAACAGTGTTTTGATAGCTTTTTCTAGCTCTTTGCAGAAAAGTATCGGATCGAAACTAACTCTCTCAAGTATTGATTTCGTGTAATCAAACATCATTTTTGACATAATAAAATAAGATTTTGGGGGTTATCTATATTTTTAAACTCGCAACAAATGTAAACAAATATCATTCATACGCATTCATTTTAACTATTTTTTTTAAAAATTTTAGCAACGAAACCGTTTTCTTAATACATATAACCCAATATAGACTTGTTCTAAATAACTCAATTAGGCCTTTTTAAAGGCTCTAAACATCTCACGTTTTCCTGGAGGACCAGCCAATTTCTCAACAGTAAATCCGACTTCAATCATACTTCTTTTAACAACTCCGCGGGCGGCATACGTGACTAAAACTCCATTTGGTTTTAAACTATTGTACATTTTCCGAAAAATTTCGGTGCTCCACAACTCAGGTTGCACACGATATCCGAAGGCATCAAAGTAAATCAAATCAAAAGTTTCAAAATCGTCTATTTCATCAAAAAATTGTTTCCTTTTGGTTAACGAGAACTGGTCGCAAATTTCCACTTTATTATTCCATTCACACTTATGCATTCTTTCAAAAATGTTATGAAATTCCAATGCTTGCAGCTCTTCAACATAATTCATAGCCAAAACTTCATCTGCATTTACAGGATAGGCTTCCACTCCAACGTAATCAATCTGCTGCTTTTTTTCTACTGATTCTAAAAAAGTAATAAAAGCATTTAAACCCGTTCCAAAACCAATTTCAAGAATAGAAACAGGACCATTTTCAAATAATGAAAGCCCATTTTTAATAAAAACATGTTTCGCTTCCTGAATAGCACCGTGTTTAGAATGATAACATTCATCCCACTCCTTCAAATGAATTGTTGTTGAACCATCTAACGTTTTAATTATTTCTCTTTCCACCTTTTTCGATATTTATAATCTGCTTTTACTGTATTTCAGACCATTTTACTAGCCAAATTTAGTCAAAACAAATGCGTAAAGCCTTAAAAATCGGTACTTTTTTCGTAAATTCTTTATAAAAGTCAGTGATTTTTTTAGGTTTATTATAAGATAAATAAATCTCAGTTAAACACGGTAATTAATGCAGTTTTAGTAAGTAAATTATATATTTTTACTTAATTTTGCATTCAATAAAACCTATTTTACACCAAATCATCACTTTAGAAATCTTCTTCTGCGATGAAAATTACATAAAAACTTACAATATTATGAGTACAACTCAAACAAGCAAAATTGAAATCAGAAAAGCTACTTCGTCAAAAATAAGCGCAGTAGACTTTGAAAACTTAAGCTTTGGTGCTGTTTTTACAGACCATTTATTCGAATGTGATTTTAAAAATGGGGAATGGCAAACTCCTGTCATTAAGCCGTATGCTCCTATTTTAATGGATCCTTCTTCAAAAGTCTTTCATTATGGTCAGGCAATTTTTGAAGGAATGAAAGCTTATAAAGATGAAAATAATGATGTTTGGTTGTTTAGACCTGATGAAAACTACAAGCGTTTTAATAATTCTGCGGTACGTATGGCTATGCCAGAAGTTCCGGAAGCTGTTTTTATGGATGGTTTGAATGAATTATTAAAATTAGATCAGGAATGGATTCAAAGAGGAAACGGAGCAAGTATGTATATTCGTCCGTTTATGATTGCTACAGGACCTGGTGTTATTGCAAATCCGTCTGACGAATACAAATTCATGATCCTACTTTCTCCGGCAAAATCATATTACGGAGGCGAAGTAAAAGTAATTATTGCGGAACATTACAGTAGAGCTGCAAATGGTGGAATTGGAGCTGCTAAAGCTGCAGGAAATTATGCTGCACAGTTTTACCCAACTAATTTAGCAAACAAAGACGGTTTCCAACAAGTAATCTGGACAGATGATGCAACGCATACAAAACTAGAAGAAGCTGGAACAATGAACGTATTCTTTAGAATTAACGATACCTTAATGACTGCTCCAACAAGCGAGAGAATTTTAGATGGTATTACCAGAAAAAGTTTGATTGCTATGGCTGAAAAAGAAGGATTGAATGTAGAAGTTCGCCCTGTTCTTGTATCAGAATTAGTAGAAGCAGCTAAAAACGGATCTTTAAAAGAAATTTTTGGAGCTGGAACTGCTGCCGTTATTAGTGTAATCAAAGGATTCTCTTATCAGGATGTATATTATGAAATGACTCCAATCGAAAATTCTTATGCTTCTCTTTTAAAAGAAAAACTAACAAGTCTTCAAAATAAACTTTCTGAAGACACTTTTGGATGGACCGTTAAAGTTCAATAATCAAAAAGACATTTATAAAAACAAACCCGACAGATTCTAAGAATTTGTCGGGTTTTCTATTTTATAATAGTTTCGAAAAATCGGGTTTAAAGTAATTTGGTCCTTTCATTACTTTTCCGTCTTCGCGATAAATAGGCTGACCATCTTCGCCTAGTTTACTCATATTACTACGCTGAATTTCATCAAAAACAGCTTCGATTTTATCCTGAAGGCCATGTTCAATAATAGTTCCACATAAAATATACATCATATCACCAAGTGCATCGGCAATTTCGACCAAATCATTATTTTGAACAGCATCTAAATACTCTTCATTCTCTTCTTTCATTAAATTATAGCGAAGATATTTTTTGGTTTCGCCTACATCTGCAATTGGTATTTCGCTATGTCCTATTTTAAAAGCAGTATGAAATTCCTTTACCGCGTCTAGTTGTTTTTTCATATGTAGATAAATTTGTTTTTTAATGAAATGAAAGACCAAATTAGCAACTATTCGTATACAATTCTCTAAATTTGTCAAAAATAATTTCAACTATGTTTAGTCAGGGACAATTAATATTCGCAGTCTGTTTTTTCATCGCCTTTGTAATCGTTATGATATTTGCTTATCGAAAAGATCTTGCATTGCACAAGATTTTTTATAAGGGAAATTACAAAGTCTTAATCGTCTTTCTACTCTTTATTGCAATTTTATTTGTCATCAAATTCTTTTTTAAAAGGTAATTCATAATTTATTTCTATATTTAAAAATATAAAATAAATACCGAAGATTTACAATTAAACTTCATCAGAAGCGTTCTGTTTGAACTTTATTTCAACTTCAAATACAATTTAAAAAGTATACTTTTATTTTTTTTGCTATAGTGCGACTAGTAATAAAATTTATAACTTTACGACACCAAACAACCTACCACCAATGAAGATTTTAAAATATTTATTTCTTTTATCTTTACTAAGCTTAGTTGCTTTAACCGTTTTTGTTGCTACACAAAAAGGGATTTTTTCTGTAGAGAGAAGCAAGGTCATAAACTCACCTCGAGCGACAGTTTACAACTACGTAAACGATTTTAGAAATTACGAAGATTTTGAATCATGGTCAGTAGAAGATCCAACGGTAAGAATGACTTTTCCAAATAAAACATCTGGAAATGGTGCGTCATTTTATTGGGAAGGTTCCGAAGGAAAAGGAAACGCTATTACACTCAAAACAAAAGAAGGAGAAAGTATTCAGCAAAAAATGAATTTTGATGGAACACAATCAGATGTAAACTGGACCTTTAAAGATACTTTAGCAGGTAAAACAAAAGTGACCTGGAAAGCTAAAGGAACAATGAGCTTTTTATTCAAGATTTATACTGCTTTAAATGGTGGCTCAGATAACATTATTGGTACAATTTCTGAAAAAAGCCTTGCCAATATTGACAAAAACCTTGATTATGAAACTAAAACGTATGCAATAAAAGTAAATGGTGTTGTTAAAAAAATCGAGACCCCTTATATCAAACAAACTTTTACCAGCGAAATTCAGAAAGTAAATAAAAATGCAAGAATTGTAATTCCGAAACTAATTGAATTCAGTGAAACTAATGCTTTATCTACCCACGGAAAACCTTTTATTATTTACCATACTTATGATACTGCAAGCGGATTGGCAAAAATTTCAATCTGTTTACCAATCAATAAAGAAATCTCTACAAGTGCCGGAAGTGATATTACAGCCGGAAAACTAAGTAGTTTTGAAGCGGTAAAAACAACCCTAAAAGGAGATTACACACATACAAACGAAGCAATTGCAAAAACAACGGCTTTCATTAATAATGAAAAAATTACTCCTGATTTAAGCTGGTCTCATCTTGAAATATTGACTATTAGCAAATTGGATACAAAAAGTCCATCTAAGTTAATGACAGAGATTTACTTTCCAACAAAACCTAAAGTAATTCCGGTTGCAAAAGTTCCTGTTTACCAGCCACAGACGGAAACACAAACCCCTAAACCGGCAACATCTGCTCCAGCGACACCCAAAACAACGGAGGAAGAAGATTCGGAATTCTAAAAAAAACGAAAGCCGATTAAACCTTTTGGTTAAAATTCATTCTAATTATTATAAGGTTAAAATTCCTAACTTTATATGTTGTAACAAGATAAAGGTTAAAGCTTGACAAACGAGAAGGAATTTATAGCACAATTATTAGATCCTAAAACGCAAAATGTTGCGTTTCAAAAACTCTTGTCTGATTATCAAAAACCTTTGTACAATCATATTCGAAACATTGTTTTGAATCATGATGACGCAGACGACGTTTTACAAAATACATTTGTAAAGGTTTTTCAATATCTAAAAAGTTTTAAAGGAGAAAGTAAACTCTTTTCCTGGATCTATCGTATTGCCACCAATGAAGCTTTAACATTTTTAAACCAAAAAGCAAAGCTAAGCGGAGTAACATCTGAAGCCTTACAAAATAAAACCATTGACAATTTAAAAGCTGACACTTATTTTGACGGAGATGAAATCCAAATTAAGCTTCAGAAAGCAATTGTTACATTACCTGAAAAACAACAATTAGTCTTTAAAATGAAATATTTTGAAGAATTAAAGTATGAAGAAATTGCAGAAATTTTAGGAACTTCAGTGGGGGCATTGAAGGCGTCTTATCATCATGCAGTAAAAAAAATTGAATTATATGTTACGTCAAATTAAACCTTTTGTAACTAAACCTATCTTATAGACATTATGAAAGCATTTAAATTAGAAAACGAACCGAAAATACAAACTGGATTTAAAACTCCAGATCATTATTTTGATGATTTATCGGCAAAAGTTTTACAGCAAATAAACGAAAGACAGGTAAAAGTAATTCCGATTTACAGACGTAAAAAGGTACTTTCATTAGTAGCTGCTGCTGCAGTTGTAATGGCGTTAATGATTCCTATTGTTAATAATTACAATGCTACATCAAAAGAACTGGATGAAGCTACTTTAGAAAGTTATTTGTCGTATCAATCGAATTTAAATCAATATGATTTAACGAAAGAGCTTGATACAAAAGATATTGAAAAACTTGGAAAAAGTGTTGCTCTTGAGCAGGAAACGCTAGAAGATATTCTGTCTTCAAACCCTAATATTGAAAATTTAATTTCAGAATAAATAAAAATTTAAAAAGATGAAATTCAAAAACATACTACCGTTATTTCTTTTCTTAATCTCTTTTTCATTTTATGCACAAAATGATAAAAAAACAGATGAAAAGCGTGAAAAAATTAAAGCCTACAAAGTTTCTTTTTTAACGACAGAATTGGAACTTACTTCTAATGAAGCAGAGAAATTCTGGCCAGTTTATAATGCTTTTGATGATAAGCAATATGAATTGCGTCATGAAAAAATGAAGACCTACATGAATAAACTGGATGATGACAGGATTAATTCGATTTCAGAGAAAGAAGCAGCAACCCTATTGTCTCAAATAGAAAGCACAGATAAGGAAATTTATGTTTTACGAGAAAAATACATGTCGAATCTAAAGAAGATACTTTCAGCAAAGAAGATATTAAAGCTAAAGAAATCTGAAGATGATTTTAACCGAAAACTGCTAAAACAATATAAGGAAAAAGCAGCCGGCAAATAAAGAAACAACAGCGATAAACCCCCTATATAATAATACTTACTTTATTATTTAGGGGGTTTATTATTTTTATTTAAAACGAAGTCTTACCACTTTATTATGACCTGCTGCAATTGCAGTATTTCTATTAACAAAACGAATCGTAAAAAATTTTGTATCAGTAGATAATTGTGTCCAGTTTTCGCCGCCATTTTGAGAATATTGTATCCCTTCAGAACCCACACAAACAATTTCTTTACCATTTCCACCAGGAACATATTGCACACATGATGCGTATCCAAACCCCATATCCTGACCTATCAGTAACCAACTCTTTCCTCCATCTGTGGTAAAAGCTTTATTTCCTGATTTTTTATTTGGAAGTTCATAATCTCCACCAGCAATAAATCCGTGTTTAGAATCATAAAAATCAGCAGTAAAAATACCCGTCATTGTTTTTCCCTGAACAATTGGAGTTTCTACTACTTTCCATGTTTTTGCTTTATCCGGAGAATAAAAAACGCGCGCTTTTTGTCCTCCAGAAACCAACCATGTTTCATCTCCTTTAATTACAATATTTGTATTACTGGCTGCAAAAGCTGCTTCTCCGACAGCATTTGTTGGTAATTTATCTGATAGCACTTTTGTCCAGTTTTCTCCTCCATCACGAGTTATAATAATCGAGAAAGTATCTTCGGTTGGGTCTCCAATAGCGATTCCTTCTTTATCATTCCAGAACTGCATGCTATCATAAAAAACTTTTGGATTGACTTCTTTATAAACTAATTTTACTTTATTGGTCTTTTTAGAAACGGAATAAAGCAATGCCGGATTACCGACACTTAGTAAGAACACATCTTTTGAAGTTTGAGCAATACTTCTAAATTCTAATTTTAAGGTATCGCGATAAATATGCTCTTCAAATTTCTCATTTTTTTCTAAATCAAAGTAACCAAAACGAGAATTATCTGCTCCGTACCAGACTCTATTCTTATCAATAGAAATGGCTCGAATACTAATTTTATCCTGAAATAAAGTGTCTATTTGCATTGATGTGAAGCCACTGAATAACATCTTTTTATCACTATAATTCAATGTTTTAAAAGACATAAATAAAACAAAGGCACCACAAAACAGCATTACTTTTCTCATATAGGTTAAGATTTAGTTGGTGCTAAAATACAATTATTTATAACATATAAAATATGTTTTGTTTTTTTTTCTGGCACAGTAATTGGATATCACAGAATATTAATCTTAATATGATTTTGCCATGAAAGCCAAACTACTATTTTTAGCGCTGTTAACAATAGGTTTAAGTTCTTGTACTGCACAAAGCCAAACTACTGTTTATGCAAAAAATTCAGATATCAGTGATAATTTAGACTTGAGAGCTGTTGCTTCGATTTTTGGAGAATCAGCTAATCTTCAAGATTTTGAAAGACGTTTAAATGATCCAAAATATCAAATATCAAATCTTGATTTAAACGGTGATGATCAGGTTGATTATCTTCGTGTAATCGAATCTGTAGAATCCAGAACACACGTAGTAATTATTCAGGCTGTACTTGATCGTGATGTGTATCAGGACATTGCTACAATTGATGTAGAACGCGATAATTACAACAAGGTAAGTGTTCAGGTTGTAGGTAACTCCTACCTTTATGGGGCCAACTATATTTATGAGCCTGTTTACAGTGTGGTTCCGGTAATTTACACTTCATTTTGGATTACAAATTACAGACCTTATTATTCTGCCTGGACCTGGAATTACTATCCGACGTACTACTACGCTTGGAGACCTTATCCAATTTACAGATACAGAAACAACATTAATGTTTGTATCAATGTAAACAACCATTATAATTATGTAAACAACAGAAGAAGTTACAGAGCTCCTGCTTTATACGAATCAAGACGTGCCTACGGATACGAAAAAATGCGCCCGAACAATAGTTTTGCACAAAGACATTCAAATGTTAGCAACAGATATGAATTAGATCAAAGACGTGTTGCAGGTAGAGAATCTAACAGAAATTCAAATAATTACGACAACAATAGATCAAACACATCCAGAGTTTCTAATAATGATGGCAGAAACTCAAACAGAAGTTATGCTGAAAACAGAACAAATTCTGACAATAATTACAAATCAAATCGTGGTTCATCAAGAGATAATCAGGTTAAGGCAAATAGTCCAAGAGTTGAAAATACACAAAGACCAACAGAACCAAGACGTGATTATTCTGAAAATAACGTGAACAATTCGAGAGGGAATTCAGAAAACAGAATGAATAACAATAGAACAGCTTCTTCTCCACGAGCAGAAGCCCCTAGAAACTCTGATAATAATATGAATAACTCCAGAGGAAATTCAGAAAACAGAATGAATACAAACAGAACGGCTTCCTCTCCAACAAGAGCAGAAACGCCTAGAAATTCTGATAATAATATGAATAACTCCAGAGGAAATTCAGAAAACAGAATAAACAGAACAGCTTCTTCTCCAAGAGCAGAAACTCCAAGAAACTACTCTGAAAACAGAGCAAGTGCCGCAAGACCACAAACAAATCAAAGTGCTCAAAGATCTGAAGCACCAAGAGTAAGTCAGGAATCAAGAGGAGGAGGTCAATCGCAAAGAGAGAATAACTCGGGAGGTTCAAGAGGAGGCGGAAGAAGAATCTAACCTGAAGAATGGTTTAACAATAAATTAAAAGCACAATTGAACAATTGTGCTTTTTTTTATTTTTACTATTAATTGACGCTAATTTATTTTAAAACAGTAAATTTGCAACCGTCTTTTATAAAAATATACATGAGCGCAGCGCATAAAAACTTACACAGTAAGTTGTCTATTGGAGGTTTATTGATCACATTAGGAATTATTTATGGAGATATTGGTACATCTCCATTGTATGTAATGAAAGCCATCTTAGGTGATCATATCATCAATGCGGACATCGTTTTAGGAGGTATCTCTTGTGTCTTCTGGACATTGACATTACAAACCACTATAAAGTATGTACTTATCACGTTAAGCGCTGATAATCACGGAGAAGGCGGCATTTTTGCTTTGTATGCCTTAGTTAAAAAAACCAAGATTCAATGGCTCATCGTCCCCGCCATTATTGGAGGAAGCGCACTACTTGCCGACGGAATTATTACTCCACCAATTTCGATTTCATCTGCTGTAGAAGGAATCAGGGCATTCTATCCAACAATGGAAACTTCAACCATTGTTTATATCGTAATTGGAATTTTATTTATATTATTTACCATTCAACAATTTGGAACTAAACTAGTTGGTAAGTTTTTTGCTCCAATGATGTTAATTTGGTTCGCAATGTTAGGAACATTGGGTGCTATTCAGGTTTTAAATCATCCTGAAGTTATCAAAGCGATTAATCCTTATTATGCCTATCATTTATTATCTATTCATCCTGATGGTTTCTTTGTTTTAGGATTTGTCTTTTTATGTACTACCGGAGCTGAAGCATTATACTCAGACATGGGACACTGTGGACGAAAAAACATTAGAATTAGCTGGATTTTTGTAAAAACAACCTTGGTCTTAAATTATTTTGGTCAGGCTGCTTACTTAATTCATCATGAAGGAAACACTTTACAACAATTAGGCGGAGAAAACGGAAACCCTTTCTATCTTATTATGCCGCACTGGTTTTTACCATTTGGAATTGTAGTCGCTACTTTAGCTGCTGTAATTGCATCTCAGGCACTTATCAGTGGCTCATTTACGCTGATTAACGAAGCAATGCGTTTGAATTTCTGGCCGAAAGTAAAAATCAAATATCCAACTGAAGTAAAAGGACAATTATATATTCCATCAATCAACTGGTTATTGTTTTTTGGTTGTGTGGGTATTGTATTGCACTTTAAGGAATCTGGAAACATGGAACATGCTTATGGACTTGCCATTATTTTATGTATGATCATGACTACAATTTTGCTGAATTATTACTTAATTATGAAACGTGTGAAACTATATTTTATGGTTCCATTGATCACAATTTATTTATTAATTGAATTCAGTTTCCTTTTTGCCAATATTACCAAATTTGCCGAAGGTGGTTATGTGACTTTAATCATTGCAATAATGCTTATTTCGATCATGACGATTTGGTATTTGGCTAAGAAAATTAACAAAAGCTATACTAAAATTATCAAGATTGATGATTATAAGAAAGTTTTAATGGAGTTGAGCGAAGATTTATCTATCCCAAAGTACGCAACACATTTAGTATATATGACAAATGCCAATCGTGTTGATGAACTGGAAGAAAAAGTAATTTATTCGATCTTGCAAAAACGTCCAAAAAGAGCCGATATCTACTGGTTTGTACACGTAAACATTTTGACAGAGCCTTATAAAACACAGTATAAAGTTACCGAAATTGCGAAAGACGATATTTACAGAATCGATTTTAATTTAGGATTTAGAGAACCTACCAAAATCAATTTAATGTTTAGAGAAGTAATTCGTGACATGGTAAAACGTGGCGAAGTTGATATCACCAGCCGTTACGAATCATTGAATAAAAACAATATTATTGGTGATTTTAAATTTGTATTGTCTGAGAAGTTTTTATCAAATGATAACGATTTAAGATGGCACGAAAACATTATTATGAACTCTTATTTCTTCATTAAGAAACTGAGTTTGTCTGAAGAAAGAGCTTTTGGTTTAGATAGTAGCTCGGTAAAAATTGAAAAATTCCCTATGGTGCTTCATGCTCCGGAAAACATCGGATTGACCCGAATTATAAAATAAATCACTTATACAATAACACAGAAAAACACTCTTTTAAACTTTATCAGAGTGTTTTTCTTCTTTTACTGAAAGTCGAAAAATAACAATCAAAATTAAAAATTTAACTTTCAATCAATTAATAGTACCTTTGCAACTCAAATAATTAAAATGAGATTACACAGAAATTTAGTTTATACTACCATCGATTCTTTAAATGCGATCTTCAATGAAGGAGAATATGCAGATAAAGTGGTAGCAAGAGCATTAAAAAAAGACAAACGTTGGGGAAGTTCTGACAGGAAGTTTGTTGCTGAAACGATATACGAAATTGTTCGTTGGAAAAGATTATATGCTGAAATTGCCGAAGTTAAAGAACCTTTTGACAGAGACAATTTATGGAGAATGTTTGCTGTTTGGGCAGTTTTGAGAGGATACCCTATTCCGGATTGGAGACAATTGGAAGGAACTCCTGAAAGAAAAATAAAAGGCCGTTTTGATGAACTTTCAAAAACCAGAGCATTAAAAGAATCTATTCCGGACTGGATGGATGAATTGGGTGTAAAAGAATTAGGAGAAGCTGTATGGTCTAAAGAAATAACAGCTCAAAACCAGCCTGCAAAAGTTATTCTAAGAACCAATACGCTTAAAGGAACGAAAGAAAACCTAAGAAACACTTTGATGGATTTAAATATTGAAACAGAATATTTAAAAGATCAGCCTGAAGCTTTAGTTTTAAAAGAAAGAGCAAACGTATTTTTGACAGACGCTTTTAAACAAGGGCTTTTTGAAGTTCAGGATGCCAACTCACAATTGGTTGCCGGTTTCCTTGATGTAAAACCAGGAATGCGTGTAGTTGATACTTGCGCCGGTGCCGGAGGAAAAACATTGCACATTGCTTCTTTAATGGAAAATAAAGGACAATTGATAGCAATGGATTTGTATGAAAGCAAATTGAAACAATTGAAATTAAGAGCCAAAAGAAATGGTGCTTTTAATATTGAATACCGTATTATTGACACTACAAAAGTGATCAAAAAATTACACGAAAAAGCAGACCGTGTTTTAATTGATGCGCCTTGTAGCGGTTTAGGAGTTCTTAAAAGAAACCCTGATGCAAAATGGAAATTACAACCTGAATTTATTGACAACATTCGTAAAGTTCAGAGTGAAGTTTTAGAGAGTTATTCTAAAATCGTAAAACCAGGCGGGAAATTAGTTTATGCTACTTGTTCTGTATTACCATCAGAAAATCAGGAGCAAGTAGAAAAATTCTTAAAAACTGAAATTGGAAAACAATTTACATTCATAAAAGATCGTAAAATTTTAGCTTCTGAATCTGGTTTTGATGGATTTTATATGGCACTTTTAGAAAGAAAAGCTTAAAATTAAATTCCAAATTTTTAAAATTCCAAATTCCAATTTTAGGGTTAATTCCAAATAAAAAATCCCAAATTCCAACTTTAAAATTGGAATTTGGGATTTTTGTTTATTTTTTATTTTTAAAACATTTAGTCCCGGTGGGACATTTTTTCTCGTTGTCACATTTTTTTTCTACCAACATTAAACTCCTAACAGAGTAATCTTGTAGTGATTTAATATAAAAGGATCATTATCTCTTTGAACAGTATCAAATTGGAATTTGGAATTTTTTATTTGGATTTCATCAAATCAAGCTAGGCTTTCTCAGTAACTTTCCATTTTCATTTTCCTTGAATTTCGGAACAAAAACAATTTCTTTTGGTTTTTCGAATTTGTCTAAAACATCAAAAAAGCCAGCTTCAAAATCTTGTTTTTCTCCTTCAATAACTAAAATCAGTTTTTCTCCTAAAACAGGATCTGGAATTCCGGTTACAAAAAATCGCGAATTTATTTTTTCAATCAGCTTGGCTTCTATTTGTTCAGGAATCAGCTTCACTCCTCCACTATTGATTACATTATCAATTCTTCCCAAGAAAATAAATTGATTTTCTCTTATTATTTCAACCAGATCATTGGTAACAATTGCCTCTTCAGAAATTGACGGAACAGTAATAACTAAACAACCGCGGTCATCCTGTGCAATTATTACATTTGGTAAAACAGTAAAAACTTTTTCGCCCAATTTTTTAGCCGCAATATGCGTGATGGTTTCTGTCATACCATAGGTTTCATAAATCTCAGTTTTCAACGGTAAAAGTTTAGCTTCGAGTGTAGTATCCATTTTGGCACCGCCAATAATTAATTTTTTTACATTACTCAAAGCTTCAATAGAATTTTGAACCTGTAACGGTACCATAGCCACAAAATCGTACTTCGTTTCATTTGAGGCTAACGGCTCGGTACTTGGAGATACAACATCTAAATCAAGCCCTAAAATTATACTTCTAACCAGCATCATTTTACCGGCTACGAATTTTACCGGTAAACAAAGCAAAGCTTTATTGCGAGGTTCTAATTTAAAGAAATCTCCGGTAGCCAGTGCCGATTGAATCATGGCTTGTTTTTCTAATCGCACTATTTTAGGAAGCCCGGTTGTCCCTGAAGTTCTCATTTCGATATATTCTTTATTATCGAACCAATCTAACAAAAATTCGCCTATAGCCTGTTCATTAGCATCTCCTTCTTTTATATAATCATACGCCACCCGGCACAAGTCAATTGCGCTTAAGTGATATCCATTTATTTTAAAATGGTTGTGAACGTTTTTATGAGTTAATTCTAACATAATATTTATTTTGATGATCCTAAGATAGAAATTTTTCCTGTTAATTTTTTCTTCCAATTAATCCAATTGTATTTTTTACTAAAAATAAAAAGCAAAATTGGGTACACTACAAAAATTGGTAAAATTATATCCAGCCCGGCTGAAGGCTCTGACATATCTTTAAAAATCGAATAGGTCTGAAAAACGGACCAATCTGAAGTAACTAATATTGCACCAACCAGGTTATTAGCGGCATGAAAACCCAATGCTAACTCCATGCCTTCGTCCATAAGGGTGATCACTCCTAAAAACAGACCAGTACCTATATAGTAAACCATAATAATATATCCCATCTTTGTCACTTCTGGATTTAGAATATGCATCGAACCAAAAACAACAGAAGTCATTACAAGCGGAAACCACTTGTTTTGTGCTAGATTGGCAAATCCCTGCATCAGATATCCCCTAAAAACATATTCTTCGGTAGTAGTTTGTATAGGAATCAAAATAGCACCAACTAATACTAAAATAAGAAAAGGAACTAATTTAAAATTCCAGACGAAATTCTCAGGAGATTTTAAATAAACGACCGCAAAACTTAGTACAGAAAAGAAAGACCATAAAATGAATGAAAATAAAATACGATTCCAATCTACTTTTTTTCTGGCTGTAGTAACGGACAAAAGTGTTTGATTGTGCAAATATTTTACAACAAGATAAACACCTGCAAAAGCAAAAACAAAAGAAATCATTACCAAAAACAGGGTAATATTTGGGTCGAAAACTTTCATAACCTCCGAATTATCAGTTGGAAAAGCTTTTTTACTTTTAAAACTAGAATACAAAACGGCAATAGAAAATGGAATTTGACCAATGAATGAAGCAATGATAATTAAAACTGACCCGATAAGATAAAGCCAGAATTTATTCTGAGGTTTAATTCCTTGTTCTAAAAACATAACTTAAAAATTTAAAAATGAGAATTCGATTTAATAAGTAAATCTTACTTTTGATCTTGCTAAAATACCTAATTTTTACCTTAACTATATTACAACATTTAAATATAACAAAATGATACAAATTTACCATAATCCTCGCTGCGGAAAATCGAGAACCTGCCTTGCCTTCATTGAAGAAACAAATCAGAAATATGAAATTATTCCTTATTTAACAGAGACGCCAACTGTTGATGATTTAAAAGTTTTACTAAATAAATTAAACCTTCAGCCAATTCAGTTAATAAGAATTAAAGAAAAAATATGGATTGAAAACTATAAAGGAAAAACACTGACGAACGACCAACTAATTCAGGCTATGGCAGATAACCCAATTTTGATTGAGCGTCCAATTGTAATAAAAGACGGAAAAGCCATCATCGGCCGGGATATGGATCTAGTTGCTTCCTTTTTAGACTGAGTATAAAGAAGGGAATTAACATTTTTTTGTGATTTTACTCTTTAAACCAAAAGCTACATTTGCCGTCTAAGAGTAAATGAAACCAAAAATTACAATGAAAAAAATTAAATTTGCTGTATTACTTGTTCTTTTTTTTACAAGTTTTTACAACTACGCACAACAGGCACCTCCTGCTAAAAACAAGGTAAAAGTTACCGGAAAAGTTTTCGAAAAAGTAAGCAAACAACCTCTTGAATATGCTACAATATCGATCACGGCTCCAAATGACACCAAAGTTATTGCGGGCGGAATCACTAATCCAAAAGGTGAATTCGAAGTGGCTGTTGCTCCAGGAACTTACGATATAAAGGTGGAATTTATTTCGTTTAAAGCAACTGAAATTAAAGGAAAAAACATTTCTGGTGACACAAATTTAGGAGTTGTAAATTTATCTGAAGATGCAGCACAATTGAATGAAGTTGTGGTTCGTGCAGAAAAATCATCAGTTGAAATTAAACTCGATAAAAAGGTATATAATGTTGGTCAGGATATGATCGTTAAAGGTGGAACTGTAAGCGACGTTTTAGATAACGTTCCTTCTGTTTCTGTAGACACTGAAGGAAATGTTAGTTTAAGAGGAAGTGATAATATCCGAATTTTAATTGATGGAAGACCCTCAAACGCTATTAATGTTGCTGAAGCTTTACGTCAGCTTCCGGCAGATGCCATTGACAAAGTAGAAGTTATTACCAATCCATCAGCACGTTATGATGCTGAAGGTGGTTCAGGGTTAATTAACATTATTCTTAAAAAAGGTAAAAATCAAGGCTTCAACGGAACTTTTATTGCCTCGACAGGACTTCCTGAAACTTATGGTTTAAGTGCTAATTTGAATTATAAAACGGAGAAATTAAACTATTTTACTACTGCAGGTTACAACTACAGAACCAATGAAGGCGGTGGCGGCACTACTTCGGAATATTTCGACAAAACTACAGGGGCTACAACAGGCTTTTTAGACGAAGATCGTGATACCAAAAGAACCAGAGACGGATTCAACGGAAGAGCTGGTATAGAATGGGTGATTACTCCAACTACTTTTTGGACAAATGCTATTAATTATCAAAAAAATTCAGGCGACGATGAAGATATAATTAATTACCAAAATTTCGATGCTGACCGTAATTTCACAGGTACAAGTTATCGTCTAAATAATGGTGATACAGGAAGTGAAAACGTAGAGTTTACTTCCAATTTAATCAAAAACTTTAATGATAAGGGACACAAACTAACTGCCGATTTCTCTATTTCAAGAAACACAGATGATAGCAATAGCCTTATCACGGGATCTGATAATTATAATAATACATTAAACGATCAGGTTCAAAAACAAGTTCAATTACAAGCTGATTATGTTTTACCACTAGGTAAAGGAAGTCAGTTTGAAGCGGGATATAAAGGAAGTTTTGGAGACTTAAACAATGAATATTATGTTCTTGATGAAAATGGCGCAACAATTCCAAATTTATCAAACAACTTAGAGTACAAAGAAAACATTAATGCGCTTTATACTTCATATGGTTTTAAAGTAAACAAATTTTCATATTTATTTGGTTTACGTTGGGAAGACACTAATATTCAGGTGAACTTGTTAGATACTAACGATTTCAATACAAAAAAATACAACAACTTGTTTCCAAGTGCTTTCGCTAGCTATGAAATCACAGATCAAAGTAATTTTACTGCCAGTTATAGCAAACGTTTATCAAGACCAAGAGGACGTTTCATGAACCCAGCTGTAAATTACTCAAGTAACATTAATATCTTTCAGGGAAATCCTGATCTTGATCCTTCATTAACTGACAAATATGATATCGGATATATCAAACGTTGGGATAAAGTAACTTTTAATACTTCTGCGTATTTTGAAGACACTAAGGATGTTTTTAGCTTTGTTCGATCTCCTACAGGTGATGATGTAAATGGAATTCCGGTTATCTTAAGCCGACCAATCAACTTAGGAAAAGAGCAAAAATTTGGATTTGAATTTACATTGAATTATACTCCTTTCAAATGGTGGAGATTAAACAGTAACTTCAACCTTTATAATGTTAAAACAATTGGAGAAAATAGCTATACAGATACAAATGGCGACGTAATTACCCAAGACCTTAATAATCAGGCTAATTCATGGTTTGCAAGAATTAGTTCTAAAGTTACATTACCATACAAAATTGACTGGCAATTAACCGCTATGTACAATGGGGAGCAAAAAACAGCACAGGGTAAAAACTTAGGTATGTTTGGTATGAACACTGCTTTTAGCAAAGATGTACTGAAAGATAAAGGAACAATTGCTTTCAATATTAGTGATATTTTTAACTCACGAATCATGAAATCATACACTTACCTTGATTATCAAACTTCATACAGTGAAATGCAGTTCCGTAAACGTCAATTTAATTTATCGTTTACCTATCGTTTTAACAAACCTAAAAACGAAAGAGAAAAGAATCCACAGCCTAGAAATGAAGGTGATGGTGGAGGAGAATTCCCTGGATAATATAGATTAAATTCCAATTCCGAAGTTTCGGGATAAAATTCCAAATTCCAATTTTAAAACTTTATAAGTCTTACTATTGGAATTTGGAATTTTTATTTTTGGACTTTATTTTACTTTTTAGCATAAAAAAAAGGACTCGTAAAAACGGGTCCTTTTTTATTTGAAGTCAATTAAAATTAATATTTAACTGATTGTTCTTCTTGTCTCTTTTTTGCTCTTTTCTCTTTGAACATTTCCCAGCTTGCTCCCGTAACCCAATAAGATACGAAACCAACTAAGAAAAACATCAACCAAAACCCTATAGTTAGTATGGTCAAGAAAAGTAAAAAGCCTAAGTACTGTGAAAATTCAAACATGTTTTCCGGAATTTTTGAATGTAAGGACAAATGTAAGTTTTATATTTTTCCTTAGCAATAAAATCCAAATCAATTTTTATAAAAACACAATTATCCGTATATTTAAACTCATTTTAAATAAGGCTTTTTTGACATGGTAAACCTAATTTTTACTGAACAATCTCAAATAGAAGAAGATGAGTGTTCTTTGGAGCTGTTTCCTGCTGTCCTTCCAAATATTTTGTATCCGCCGCGGCGGACACAAAAGGATTTTCCCCCGAGACTTCGGGACCATCAGGGCTAGGCACTCATTTTCATACGATCCTTCATTTTGAGTTGAATTTCAATTTACTCATCGAAATAAACAACAATTAATAAACAACAAACAGTTATATAATGGAATACAGAATAGAAAAAGATACTATGGGCGAAGTGCAAGTCCCGGCAGATAAATATTGGGGCGCACAAACAGAACGTTCCCGAAACAATTTCAAAATTGGCCCATCGGCCTCAATGCCACCAGAAATCATCGAAGGTTTTGCATATCTTAAAAAAGCGGCAGCATATGCAAATCACGATCTCGGCGTTTTACCTGTAGAAAAAAGAGATGCTATTGCAGCAGTCTGCGACGAAATTTTAGAAGGAAAATTAAACGATCAATTTCCACTTGTAATTTGGCAGACCGGTTCAGGAACGCAAAGCAACATGAATGTAAACGAAGTTATTGCTAATCGCGCTCAGGTTCTTAAAGGTTTTAAAATTGGAGAAGGTGAACAATTTATAAAAGCCAATGATGATGTGAATAAATCACAATCCTCAAACGATACCTTCCCAACCGGAATGCACATCGCAGCTTACAAAATGATCGTTGAAACCACAATTCCCGGAGTCGAAAAGTTACACGCTACGTTATCCGCGAAAGCGAACGAATTCAAAGATGTTGTAAAAATTGGCCGTACGCATCTTATGGATGCAACACCGCTAACTTTAGGTCAGGAAATTTCAGGTTATGCTGCTCAATTGTCTTTTGGTTTGAAAGCATTAAAAAATACTTTGGCACACTTATCAGAAATCGCTTTGGGCGGAACCGCAGTTGGAACCGGACTTAATACCCCAAAAGGTTATGACAAAAAAGTAGCTCAATATATTGCCGAATTTACCAACCATCCTTTCGTTACTGCTGAAAATAAATTTGAAGCTTTGGCAGCACATGATGCTATTGTAGAAACACACGGCGCTCTAAAACAATTGGCGGTTTCTTTAAATAAAATTGCAAATGATGTTAGAATGCTGGCTTCAGGACCCCGATCCGGAATTGGCGAAATTCACATACCTGAAAACGAACCAGGATCATCTATAATGCCCGGAAAAGTAAATCCAACACAATGTGAAGCCTTAACTATGGTTTGTGCTCAAGTTATCGGAAATGATATGGCAATCGCCATTGGCGGAATGCAGGGACATTATGAATTAAATGTTTTTAAACCTGTTATGGCGGCAAATTTCCTTCAATCAGCAAGATTATTGGGCGATGCCTGTGTTTCATTCGACGAACATTGCGCTCAGGGAATCGAACCAAACTACAAACGTATCAAAGAATTGGTAGACAACTCCTTAATGTTAGTTACTGCTTTAAATACAAAAATTGGTTATTACAAAGCCGCAGAAATAGCACAAACTGCCCACAAAAACGGAACCACTCTTAAAGATGAGGCTGTTCGTTTGGGTTATGTTACTCCAGAAGATTTTGATGCCTGGGTGAAACCGGAAGAGATGGTTTAAAAATGTTTCAGGTTTCAGGTTTCAGGTTTCGGCTTGTGCGATCTAACCGCAAAGTTCGCAAGGTTTTTACGCTAAGTACACAAAGTTATTTTCTTTGCGAACCTTCCGTAAAAACCTTGCGAACTTTGCGGTTAAATTTATGTTCAAAGTAAAGCAACCTGAAACCTGAAACCTGAAACTTTAAACTATTTCCCGTCTACATAATCCTGCAAATAAGCAAATCTCGGAGTCAATTTTCCTTTCTCAGTAATTTTGGCTCTTTGTAGAATTCCATCTTTATCTCCATTAAAAAATGCAGGAATTACGTGTTCCATAAATTGCTCTCCAAAACCCTCACTTGCATCTTTCGGAATTTCACATGGTAAATTATCTACCGCCATAACTACAATTGCTGCCGGATGAAAAACGTCAACTTCCTTATTTTCTAATGGAAAATAACCATAAATAGGTTCTTCAATTGTAGAAGAACGCAGCGTGCAGGCAATCGGACCATTAACATCACATGAAATATCAGCAACAACTCTTAATTTGCAGTCGCTTGCATTTAACATCTCCTGGGTTAAAATCATTGGTGCTGCATTATCATAAAAGTGACCTGCATAATAAATATCAGAAACCTTCGTGAATTTTTCGAAATCAGAAATATAGGCGTCAGGATGTGAGGCAAAGTCATTGAAATCCAAAACCTGTCCATCAATTCGTTTGTTATATTCTAAAACATCAAGCTGCACATAAACCGACTGCGTATAGTTTTTGGTTAAATAATTCTCGACAGTAACTTCTTTTACCTTAATAGCATCTAAAATTTCTTTTACACCACTTCCTACTTTTCCGGTTCCGGTAACAACAAATTTTAAAGGCGGTAACGTAATGCGTTTTAAATGCGTTATTAAGGCATCTTTTCCTGCCAGCGTTTCTGCTTTTGGTAATTTAAACAATTCGAATTTTATCCCGAAAGCGCGAATTCCGTTATAAACGCCAACCATTCCGGCGTATTTTCCAAAACCAATCAATCGACGATTTTCAGCGTCAACGATAGTTTCGTGATCGTATAAATCGATATTCTTTTCTAAAATCGCCTGCAACAACTTTCTATTATAAGGTTGCTTTTTAATTGTATGTGAAAAAAAGAAATACGCTTTCTCAGGAATCAAATTTTCAATTGGAACTTCTTTCACTCCAAATAAAACGTCACAATTTGATACATCATCGGTAATTGTTATTCCCATGCTCTTGTATTGTGTATCTGAAAAAATTCGGATATCTGAACTTTCTACCTCAACGGTGGCTTCGCGATACAGCTGTTTTAATTTTACAAGTTCACTTGGTGCAAACACAACACGTCTGTCTGGTGGGTTTTTTCTTTCTTTTATTATTCCAAATTTCATTTATATCAGATTAAGATAGGTATTAATATAACTTTTTGAGTACAATTTGTTTCAAATATAACAAAATTAGTTAAAATTTTGTTGTTGTTTTCTCATTTCAAACATTTTTATAACGTTAATAGCTGATGTACAATCGACTAACGAAAAAAGAAGTTAAAAATATGTTAAAACCAGTTTTTAGAAAGATTCAAAAACCGGAAACATAAATATTGAATTCTATATATTTGTTTTTAAAGAATGATGAAAATGAGCTTCCTTAAAAAAACAAATATACCACAAATACTTTTCCTAATTTTAGTTTTAAGTTCTTGCGGAAAAGAAAAAAAAGCAACTGAAAGTACCACCACAGCAGTTGAAGATACCTTACCAAAAATGAAACCTGCAGGTCCTGAAAAGAGACTTTCTGCCAATTATATAAATTCACTTCAGGGACGAATAAATCATTTTTACAATAAAAACTGGCCGAACAACAGTATGAACGGTAGCTTTTTGGTTGCCAAAAATGGTCAGATTATTTTTGAAAGATATAATGGATACGCCAATAAAAACGAAGATACTAAAATAACAGCAGACACTCCTGTTCAAATCGCTTCTGTCAGCAAAGTGTTAACAGCTACAGCAGTTCTAAAGTTGGTCAATGCTGGGAAAATTACTCTAGATCAAAAAGTAAATACCATCTTAAAAACATTTCCATATGAAGATTGTACGGTTCGAATGTTATTAAGCCATCGAAGCGGTATGCGTAATTATGCTTATTTTACAGATCACGACAAATCGGTTTGGGATAGACATAATCAGCTTACTAATAAGGATATTTTAGAAATTCTGGCTACTAAAAATGTGGGATTGGAATCAAAAACCGGAACACGTTTTGGTTATTGCAATACTAATTATGCTATGTTGGCCCTTATTATTGAAAAAATTACCGGATTGACCTATAAAGAAGCAATGTCTCAAATGATTTTTAAACCTTTGGGAATGAAAAATACGTATGTCTTCGATGATGACAAGGACAGAAAAAAGATTGTTCCTTCATACAAAGGTAATGGTGCTGAGATTGGTTTTGATTATCTGGATAATGTTTACGGTGATAAAAATGTCTTTTCGACCGTGCGCGATCTTTTAAAATTTGACAGGGCAAGAAACACTGCTGGTTTTTTAAAACCTGCTTTGCTAAAAGAAGTTTATACTGGTCAAAGTAATGAAAGAAAGGGAACAAAAAATTATGGTTTAGGAATCAGAATGATCAATTGGGAAACAGGACAAAATTTCTATTTTCACAACGGTTGGTGGCATGGGAATACATCATCTTATATTCCATTAATGAAAGAGCATGTAACCATTATTGCACTTTCAAATAAAATGACCAGAAATACTTATGCTGTTCGTAAACTGGCACCAATCTTTGGAGATTACCCTTTTAATTTCAAGGATGAAGAATAATACAATTTTAAGTAAAATTTATTATTTATCTAACCGCAAATAGTATAAATTTGCAAACTCATTTTTGGGGTCGACTGGTTTTGACAGCAAGTCGAATTGGAAAGTAAGCACGTCGAGCATTGAGACCTTGCTCGTAAATATAAGATCTTACAATTTTACACGGCGAAAATAACTACGCTTTAGCTGCATAATCTGAATTATAG
>Ga0247813_10000283_pt1 | contig 56202 bp, 53 predicted proteins | sample UWRJL169409C1_FD_180719 | JGI IMG/M metagenome (GOLD analysis project Ga0247813, IMG submission 180719) | Plant litter microbial communities from Arlington Agricultural Research Station in Wisconsin, United States - UWRJ-L169-409C-1 | ecosystem: Environmental > Terrestrial > Plant litter >... | reverse complement strand
CTATTTCCCGAACAATTTGAAGCTTAAAAGCCATAGTATAATCTTTCTGTGTACGCTTTACATAGCGCAATTGTTGATCTTTTTCCATAATGATACTTTTTGTGTATCGCTATTTCAGGACAAGACACTTGCTTTATAAAAAACATCTGCAAAACTGCAGATGTTTTTTTGTTTATTAGAATTTGGTTCATGAAAACATGGGTAATTAATTATATAAACAAATTGCGTCAGCCTATAAAACAGGTATTTCAAATGTTTAGTAATTTTAAATTTCACTTTAAATTTTATTTTTTCTAATTCATCAGCACTACACTAAAACTTTCTTTTTTAGTGTGTTTTTAATTTAAATTGAAAATGTATGGAAGAATTTATTCACGATATTATAAAGCATATTGAAGGATATTATCACAGTATTGTTGATATCACGCCTAAACTTTTACTGGCCATTGTAGTAGTTTTAATCTCTTGGTTTATAGCGTCACGCGTAAGAGGATTTGCTGACAGAAGATTAAAAACCCGTATGCATGATCCGCTATTGGCAACATTTATTGCAAACCTGATTAAAGCGGGTTTAATTATTATTGGTTTTCTCTTTATGTTTCGTGTTATTGGATTAACCGGTGTCGCACAAAGTATTCTCGCTGGCGCCGGAATATCAGCTTTTATCATTGGTTTCGCACTTAGAGATATTGGCGAAAATTTTTTAGCTGGAATTTTGCTTGCTTTCAAAAGACCTTTTTCAGTTGGCGATATCATCGAGAGCAATGGTGTAAAAGGCAAAGTTGAAGCACTTAACCTGCGTGATACCCAAATAAAAAGTGACAGTAAAAACATTTACATTCCTAATGCACTTTTGATTAAAAATACACTTATCAATTTTAATAGTGACGGATATCTGCTTCAGGATTTTACAATCGGTCTGGAATATGGGTCAGATTACAGAAAAGCTTTAGAAACAATAACGAATGTTTTAAAAGCTGACAGTGATATTGTAGACAAAGGATATTCTAATTCAGCTGTCGTTTCGGGTATTACGGGAAATAAAATTCAAATTAATATTCGATATTGGGTAAAAACAGATCTCTCTGTAAGTGATGGAAAACATAGATCTGAAATAGTGATGAAAGTGGCAGAAGCACTTCAACAAAATGGATTTAACATCAAATAATTTTCGACTGCTTAATCAAAATAATTAAATAATATTAAGAATTTCATATCTACTTCATTCACAAAATTATTGCATTACAATCATAACTGGCAATCATATAAGATTTAAAATTAAATTTATAAGTTTTCGATAATATGACTTAGTAGCTTTGATAGTCAACACTTTAAGCAAATCGTTTAAAATGTTTTCTAACACTCTAAATTATAAACGGTATGAATCAACTTGACAATAGTTTAAAAAGCTCCAGCATTACATCTGGAGAGAATGTATCATTTTGGATTGATACGACACCCATAATTTCGTATAACAAACCAGCTGGGGATGTTACTACGGAAGTACTTGTTATTGGTGGTGGAATTGCAGGTCTTACAACAGCTTACAAATTGCTAAAAGCAGGAAAAAAAGTAGTACTTGTAGAAGATGGTTTTATTGGCAGTGGGGAGACTGGACGTACCACAGCACATTTGACTTGTGCTCTTGATGACCGTTATTATTTTCTGGAAAAGATTTTTGGCGAAAAAACAACTACACTTGCAGCCGAAAGCCATGCTGAAGCGATAAATGAAATCGAAAAAATAGTCAGGGAATTAAATATCGATTGTTCGTTTAAAAGAGTCAACGGTTATTTATTTCTTGACCCAACCGATAAAGAAAAAAATCTTATTAAAGAATTTCATGCCACACAAAAGGCAGGTTTGCAAACGTCTATTCTTAAAGGAATTCCGGGTTTGGCCAATTGTGAGGAGCAAAATTGTCTGGCCTTTAGCGACCAGGCACAATTTCATATTTTACATTATCTAAAAGGTCTTGCGGAAGCAATTGTTGCATTAGGCGGAACCATTTATACTGAAGCCCACGCTGAAGACATTACCAAAAAAGGCGCCAAGGTTAATGGTTATTCCTTTTCGGCCGAGCATATAGTGGTTGCCACGAATACCCCTGTCAATGATGTTTTAACCATGCATACCAAACAACATGCTTATAGAACTTATGTTATTGCCGCAAAAGTTAAAAAAGGAGTACTTCCCTACTCACTTTGGTGGGACACAGGCGATCAGGAATCAAAATGGGTTTCTCAGCCCTATCATTATGTCCGTTTAGAAAGTTATGATGACCAATATGATTTATTGATTTCCGGAGGAGAAGATCATAAAACCGGTCAGTCTGATACTGAAGGAATTTCTGAAGATGCCCGTTATGAAAGACTCGAATCCTGGACCCGAAATTATTTTCCGATGCTGGAGGATGACCTCACTTACAGATGGTCAGGTCAGGTAATGGAACCTGTAGATTCTTTAGGATTTATGGGAAAAAATCCCGGAGACCATAATGTCTATATTATTACAGGTGACTCTGGAAACGGAATGACGCACGCTACTATTGGCGCTATGATTATTTGTGATAGTATTATGGGCATCAAAAATAAATGGGAAGATATCTACAGTCCTTCCCGCATTACGCTTAAAATAGCGGTTGATTTTGCCAAAGAAGTAAGTAATATGGCTTCGCAATATCTGGATTGGATTACGACCTCTGACTTGACAAACACAGCAGATTTACCAGCCGGAGAAGGCGGTATTATTTCAAGCGGATTGAAAAGAATTGCCGTTTACCGCGATTACGACAATAGCTTAAAAGCATTCTCAGCGGTTTGTCCGCACTTAGGTTGTATTGTACAATGGAATGGTGATGAAAAATCTTTTGACTGTCCTTGTCACGGATCTAGATTTGCTACAGACGGATCTGTTACAAACGGACCGGCACAAACTGATTTACATAAAATTCACATCAAATAAAAAATAAATGAAAGCTATTATACTTCTGGCTACCTTAAAAAAGAAAGGCCGTTCTAATACTGAAACGCTGGTGGATTTTTTCGTACCCTATTTAAAAGAACAGTCTATTGAATACGAAGTTATCAAACTGGCAGATCATCATATTGTTCCCGGAACCTATACCCATATGGACATTAAAGATGACTGGCCTGAAATTTACCAGAAAATCTTAGATGCCAAAATATTGCTTTTTGCAACGCCAATTTGGTGGAACAACCATTCTTCAGAACTTCAAAAATGTATTGAACGACTTGATGAAGTATACGATATCATTCTTTCAGGAGAAGATTCTCCACTTGACGGAAAAATTGGCGGCGTAATCGTGACTGGAGATTCAGACGGAGTGGAACATATTACAGGAAATATAGCAAATTTCTTCTGCAGCATTGGGGTAACTGTGCCACCATACACCTCGCTTGGCGTGATATGGGAAGGACATGCAAAAGATGCAAAAAAAACAAAGCCGCAATTACTTCAATATTACAAACGAATGTATGCTAAAGACGCCAAGGCCATGGCCGAATCTTTGAAAAAATCTGCTAAATAAGAACTCTTGTTATCATAAAAGATTTCTTAAAGCTTAATTGTGTAATGATACCCGTTAATAGTGTAATAGTAAAAGTCATAAACCGCTTACTTTTAACTTATTAAAAAGTAATATTTAATCTTAATTATAAAATCAATAAAAAAAAAAGATCATGGAAACAGCAACAACATCTCCGAAACAAGTTTCTAAATCAGGAACTTCAAAACTTAAAACTAATGTTTCAGCAATAGAAAGAATCTTAATGGTTACCAGTGGTGGATATCTTTTATACAAAGCATTATCAAAAAAAGAGGATAAAAGTATCACCCAGATAGGTTCAGGCAGCGCTATGCTTTTACGCGGACTTTCAGGTTATTGTCCGGTTTACGACGCCGTAGATCATCTTAAAAATGACAAATCTTCAAATGTAAATATTAGAGTTAGCAGTGTCATTGAAAAACCTATAAGCGAGGTTTATAATTTTTGGCGTGATTTTGAAAATCTGCCAAAATTCATGAACCATCTTGAATCTGTAAAACCTTTAAGTTATACGACTTCTAAATGGACTGCCAAAGGCCCTGCCGGAATTGGTACATTGACCTGGAAAGCTGAAATCGTAAAAGATGAAAAAGAAAGATTAATCAGTTGGAATTCACTACCGGAGTCTTCTATTAAAAATGCCGGAAAGGTTGTTTTTAGACCAAATGGTACAGGAACAGAAATTATCGTAACGATTTCATATCATGCTCCGCTAGGCGTTGCGGGTGAAAGTGCTGCAAAATTACTTAATCCGTATTTTGAAAAATTGGTAAAAGATGATATTTTGAATTTCAAAACCTATCTTGAATCAGTTTAGGATTTAGTATATCTTATCAGAACGATTTAAAATTAGAAAAGCCTGTAATTAATACAATTACAGGCTTTTCTATTTCCTCAACTTTTGATTATCGTTTTGGAGTAGTACTTGTGGAATCTGTTCTTACAGTAGTATTCCCCTTTTGTGTTGTTCCTGCTGCCCCAGATCCGGTTGAACCTTCACCAGTTGCGCCTGTAGTTCCGTTAGTTCCTGTGGTGTCTGAACTTGTATCAACACTGTCAATTGTTGCCTCAGTCGTGTCGACATCAGTAGGATAAGTCTCTGCCGGAACGGTTTCATTTTTCTTACATGAAAATGCAAGACCTGCCACAATAACAAGTAATGCCAATTTGGATTTGAATAGTGTTTTCATAATAATGTTTTTTAAAGATTAGCTTTTATTAGATAAAGTAAATCAAGATTATACTTCATCATCTTCTGTACTTTCGTTATCAGAAGCTTCGAAATTAATGTTGTTGTAAGCTACTTCAGTTAAAAGAATATCTGCTTCTTTTTCTTCATCCAAAGTTTGTTGAAGCAAATCAAGCGCATCATCTTCTCCTAAAGTATGGGCAAAAGCAGCAAGCGTACCATAAGTAGCAATTTCATAATGTTCGATTTTTTGAGAAGCAGCAATAATTCCCGCATCACGCACTGGTCCTTGCTCCGTTTCTTCCATAATGCTTTCGCCTTCCTTAATTAAACCTTCCATCGCCTCGCATTTTTTTGCTGTAGGTTTTTCTCCAATTAGCTCAAAAACTTTTTCTAATCTGCCTACTTGCTCTTGTGTAACAACAAGATGATCGTTGATTGTTGCAATAAGGTTTTCTGAAGTAGCATTTTTCGCCATTTTAGGAAGTGCTTTTGTCAATGCCTTTTCTGCCCAATAAATGTCTTTTAAAGAGTCTACAAATAATTCTCTTAATCCTTCAGCGGCAGAGGATTTTGCTTTTACGGTTCCATTTGCTTTTGCTCTGGATGCTGTTCTGGCACTTTTAGTTTTAGTGTCAGTTGTACTGGTTTTAGTGCTTGTAGTTTTCATAATAATAGTTTTAAATTAATTTTTACTTCTCAAAAGTAATCTAACACATTATCAGATACTTACGTAATTACAATTGGGTTTTATAAAATTAGCATAACCCTATAAAAAGTATTTTTTGAAAGATTGTCATTGTATAAAAGCAGAACTGCAATTGTATAAAAAAAATTAAATATGTTACTATAACTTTAATTATCAATTATATAAGTGTAAATTTTAAAATACTTAAGAGATGATACAACAAATAGATTCACCAGTAAACGTTGTTGCTTTTAGAGCAGCAGGAGAAGTAACAAAAGAGGATTATCAAAATGTAATGGCACCCGCTGTGGAGAAACTAGTACAAGAAATCAATGAAATCAATTTTTTGTTTTTAATTGATACTGACATTGAAAACTTTACGGCAGCCGCATGGATGCAGGATGCGTGGCTCGGACTGAAAAATTTAGCAAAATGGAACAGGGCTGCAATTGTTACTGATTCAGAAAAAGCTATTTCTTTTACGAATGGCTTTAGCTATATGGTTCCCGGAGAATTTAAAGGATTTAAAAAGGATGCTTTTGAAGAGGCAATGAAATGGGTGGAGGGCAACGGCTCTAAGGAAATTGATAATCATTATAGAGAGTAGCAATGGAGGACAACAAAAATATGATCAACGAACATATGGCAAATGAGAGAACATTTTTGGCATGGGTTCGAACTGGTATTGGGATTATGGTCTTTGGATTTGTAATTGTCAAATTTTCACTCTTTGTCAATCAGTTACCGGCCAGTTTTTTTCATGAAGCCAATATTCCTAAAAATGGTTTCACTATTATTATAGGTATTGCTTTAGTTTTTACAGGTGCCTTAACTATTTTATTATCGTATTGGAAATACAGACAAACGCATAAACTACTTCAAAAAGGCGAGTATTTATATTCAACCTTATTATTAACTGTTTTGACCGTTGCCATTTTTTTGATGAGCATTATTATAATTGCATATTTGATCATGGCAGCTTATCCTTTCTCGTCCTAATATCGTATTCATTAATTTTTCAATACTATAAATACCTGTAAATTATATAATTACTCTGGTTATGTTCTGTAATATTTTGATTGTAACTACCTGTATTTTAGCACTATTATAAATCTTAAAATTAAATATTATGAACACTTCAAACCAAAAAAACAGCGGAACATCAGCTGCAAAATCATCAGATAAAAAAACTGATTCAAAGGGAGCTGACTCAAAAGGAGCTGCTTCAAAAACAACTGACGCAAAAGGAGCCGCTTCAAAAAGCACTTCTAAATCTACAGATGCAGATGAAAAAAAAGGAGCATCAAAAACTAAAAAATAATCTTCAAAAAAAACTATTATGAATTTAGATGAAACAGAAAAATTTGGGCGGGATGAACCAAATTTTCAAGACGAAAATATATTCGATGATCAGGAACTAAATCGACAATTTAACGATACCAGAAATGATATAGACGAGGACGAAGATGACTTGGATGATATTGATGAAGATATTCGCAACGACGAAGACGACTTCGATGATGTTGATGATGACGATTTAGAAAAAGATGGTGATCTTGACGACGACGATGATGATGATTTAGAAGAAACTGATCGACCAGGTGATCTTTATAAAGATGTAGATCTTTCTCTACAGGATGAAGTAAATCAGGATCGCGAAGAAGTAGACCCTGTAAATCATCAAAGGAAATTTTAAACTTAGAAATTAAAAAACCGCTTAATAAAAATTAAGCGGTTTTTTAATGTTTTCCAGTAACTTTCTATCAATAATTATTAATCAGCTTTGTATTTATTATTCCATAATAACATTAATAACAAAGTGACAATTACACAAGAAGCAGATCCTTCAAAAAGAAGACAAAGTACGTAAGTTGGCACCGAAGGATCGCCTCCAAACATAAAAGCTTCAGACAATGATTTCACATAAGCATCGCCACCTCTGGCATAACTATAAATAAGTAAGGCAACTATACTAAAAACAACGCCGGTAAATGAAGTCATCATAGCTGATATGGCATTGGGAAGGAAAGTATTTTTACCTTCAGCAAGATTCATTTTTAAGGTTCTGTTTACACCATAAAAAATGAAAAGTACATTTAGTAATCGTAAATAAAATAAATGGGAAAGATTTAAAACTTCCATTAGTAAAAAGAAAATTGCAATTCCCAAAAATATATAAAACCCGTTGATTATTTCTTTAGGTATTTTCATAATAAGTATGTTTAATTAAGGAATAATATCGTTATCTAATATGCTACAAATTAATAAGAAAGGTTGTAAATTTTGTTCTAACATTTATTGTTAAAATTATAAAATATCCATAAATACAAACTTATTGTTTTGACATATAAATAACTGATAATAATGCAATTATAAATTAAAAAACTGTAATTTTTTCATTTCAGCAGTGTATAGATTTGTAAATATTAATTATTAAATCTTATTATTATGAATACTTCAAACCACAGAAACAGCAGATCGGATAATGAAGGAATTACTTCTGAAACAATGGAAACGAAAGATCCGGCAATCAATCAGCATCAAAATAATTATCAGAACAGAGAACCGTACAACAGCGATGCGTCAGACGGTCAAAACTTAGATGATAATGACGATATTAATCTTCAAAAAGACAATAATACGAATCGAACAATCGATGCCGAAAGAGATTTAAGCGACAAAAATGATCCGGACAGAAGAACACTTGACGAGTACAGCGCCAATAAAGCTGAACCGGAAGATGATGATGATGAAGAATAAGATGTAGATCGATAATCTAAAAATCAACATCAAAAAACAAGTAATAAAACCGTTAGATTTATTTAACGGTTTTATTTTTAAATAGCTTCTTCGCAGATTACACTAAATAGCATTTAAAAATATTTTAATATTTTTGTATAAATTCCAATCTACCAATGAAACGTTCCGGTACAGCAGATCTTCCACTACATTATGGACATGTTCCGTTATGGCTTGCCGAGCGAATGTCTAAACTTGGCTTTGCAATTGTAGAAACAATTGCCATGGAATTTTCTACTTCTGAAGTCATAAGCAAATTAAGCAATCCCTTTTGGTTCCAGAGTTTTGGTGCTGTCATGGGAATGGACTGGCACTCCTCCGGAATTACAACTTCGGTACTGGGAGCTTTAAAAAAATCCGTAAATCCGCATTCAAAAGAACTAGGAATATATATCTGCGGCGGCAAAGGCAAACATTCTATGCTAACACCGCAGGAACTTCTTTTTGTGGGTGAAAAAACAGGACTTGACGGCCATAATCTTGCAAATTGCAGCCGACTGACCGCCAAGGTAGACAATACGGCAATTCAGGACGGATTTCAACTCTATCAGCATAATTTTATTGTTGACAATAAAGGACAATGGGCTGTTATTCAACAAGGAATGAATCCCAACTCTCAAACGGCAAGAAGATATCATTGGCATTCGCAGGATTTAAAATCTTTTATAAATGAGCCTCATACCTTTATTTATGGCGAAAATCAAGGAACTATCTTAAATCTAACTGCTCAGGCGGCTACAAAATCCAGAGACGGCATTTTGGAATTATCTAAGGAATCTCCAACAAAAATTATGAAAGAGATGCAGCACCTTTCTATGCCCGCACATCACGATGTGAGAATGGAAGATGTGAATATGAAAAGATTAGGTGCCATGTTGTGGGCAACCCATGAAAATAAACCAGAAGATTTTGAAGAACTCCTACTTTTGAAAGGAATGGGTCCAAGAGCTTTGCAATCATTAGCACTGGTTAGTGAAATAATTTACGGCACTCCTACCCGCTTTGAAGATCCGGCGCGTTTTTCATTTGCCCATGGTGGAAAAGACGGACATCCATTTCCGGTTCCTGTAAAAATCTATGATGAGACAATTGATACTTTGCAAAGAGCCATAAATCGCGCTAAAATTGGTAATAGCGATAAAATACAGGCGATTCAAAAATTGTCTGAAATATCCAGAAAAGCAGAAGAAAGCTTTACACCCAATACCAACTTTGATGCATTGATTCAAAAGGAAATAAATGAATCACATTTATATGGCGGAAAAACTATTTTTGGAAATGCTAAACCTCCAAAAAACAAACCAGGCAATCCAAATAATCAATTGGAGTTGTTTTAAAACCATTAAATTTATATACTTCCTATATTCCTAAATTACGTAGAATATTAAAAGAAAAAGTGCTCGAAAATCGAACACTTTTGTTTTTGGACTAACTTTTAGGTAATGTTTACATCATAGTTATATTTTTTATAATCATTTAGAGCCAGCTTCTTTCTATTAAAAATAGTCTCTAATATTTATTTGTAAAATGTAATAGTGTCACTTAAATTTTCTTTAGTGATAAAAGCTGTAATATAAGCCTGTACTTCATTAGTTGTCTCAACGGGCGTTTCAAAAGAATTAATATGAAATTCATCATCCTGATCCAAAATATGGATTATTTCAGTATAACCTTTTGCAATTAAACTTCCTTTTAATCTAATTATGTTCAATTGCTGCTGTCCATTTAATTCCTTACGCACTTTTAATCGTATAGCTTTCTCCATAATAAATATTTTTAATTAATAAGCCGTTAATTACTTTCAAATATAAATATTAATTTATTGCAATTGCAATTTTAAATGCACTATAAAACATTATTTATCAACACATTAATAACAAATTAACAAGGAAAATAAAATTATGGAGAAAATTCTTTCACACAGATAATTTACGGAAATGTTTTATTTTAATTAAAATAATTACTCGTTTTGCCCGCTTTTTTGCTGAATCATTTTTTATTGGTTTCCTAAAACAATAAATATTGCCAATGTTGCCTTTTAACTATTAATATTTTCACAAAACACTATTATTCAGTCAAATATAAAATTAGTGTCTGTATATTTCAAAAAAAATAATTAAATTTAAGTCCCAAAATTCTTAAATCGTTTCATGAATTAATCTGACCCAAAAAAATTAAAGCAAATGAAATGGTACGCGGACTTAACGATCAAAAGATTCAAAGAGAGATTTTTTAAATCTAAAAACCCTAGTATAAATGAAAATTTAGAAATAGGTAAAAAACTATATTTAGCCAGCAAATTTCAAGACGCTATTGTCTACCTCGACAATGCCATAAACTCCGGGTTTGAAAATGATGCATATGAAGTTAGGGGAAATTGTCTTCAAAAATTAGATTACCATTACAATGCAATAGAAAATTTTGATCAGGCAATTGAGATTGATCCTTTAAAGTTTTCTATCTATTATAGCCGGGCAATTTCCAAGAGAGCTATTTTGGATTTTACGGGTCAAATTGAAGATCTGCACAATGCTATTTATTACTACAGAAAAAATTCAAATGTAGAAAACCATGTTTTAAAAGCTTTTGAAACTGACTTGCTAACCGCAAAAATGAATATTGAGGGCCTGAGACAAAACATGTACGAAGCCCGAAAAACGCTTCCTTCTTTAGAAATAAAAACCTTAATTAAAGATTCACTTCATCTTATAAAAAAAGTAAAACTAAGAAATTCAAAATTGAATTTATCGAAGTAATTGCTGATCAACAAAATACAACCTATATTCTTTCTAACATTTTTAATATTTATTGCAATAAGTGCAATTTGAATCTCAGTTTTTTATGATGAAAGTTTTGTTTAATTGGCCGCAAAAAATAGTTCTTTTACAGATACAATTATAAACGATATTATAATAGGTTTTTATAACTACCATATACTTACAGTACATCAAAAAAATGATACTTCAACATAGAGTTTTATAAATAAAGTTTTTTTTTCGCGGGCAAAATCACTAACTTGTTTAGAATTCTAAAACAAATTATAGTGCAACATTGCCGTAATAATTTTCATAACAAACAAAATTAAACCTTATGCGAGTACCAGTCATCAGAAAAAATATAATATTTACCCCAGATTCCAAAAGAGTTGTTGCACGATATTTTATGAATGGTGATGAACGGACCCAACAAATGGTGATGCGAATAATGATGCTTGACGAAAAACAAGTATTGGAAACCTTAGAGCAGACGCTTCGTGAATTTGCCAGACGTCATCGAAATATTTCAGCCATTTTCTTTAAACATTGCGAGAGAATCAGAAATGTCATTGAAGGTATGCAAATCGATTATGAGGCCATTTCGCTTGATCGAAAAATGCTTATTGGTTCTTATTGTACAATGGAATATGCTATAGAATCAGCAGCAATTTTTAATCCTTCTATCATAGAAGATTTTGATCAGTCGGGTTTAGAAGCAGGCGAAAAACGAGTTATCATTTCTTTTCGTGCCACTGGTGAAGGTCACATTTCATCGATTGTTTTCAGAAGAGGAATTCTGGACAAAAACAACAACCTGCAGGTCATGAAAATTGGTCACAATATCGATAAGGCCGAAATTATGCATAAATCGTTTTTCAACAAAGAGCGCTTTTCTTTAAAATTATCCGAAATGCACACGCAGGATAAATACATATCTCAAATTATGCAGGAACTGCCTGATGAGTTTGAATATGCTGTTTTAAAAAATATGATCACAACAGCCTTGAGTGATCCGGCAATTCGCGAAGAACGAAGAACTGCACTGAACGAAATACTCTGGCTGGCGAAATCATTTTATGATTTGGAGTTCAAGCATGATTCTGACATCACTGAACGTGTTATTTTCCCAATCTCCGATTCTGAGAGCCGTGGTATAGAAGATGCCCGTTTTGTTCGCTTTACAGATGATGATAATTCCAGCCGTGTTATGGCTACTTACACAGCCTATAACGGACACACCATATTACCAAAACTTATTTCAACAGAAGATTTTTACACTTTTAGAGTAATGCCTTTACATGGCGCTGGTGCTCAGAATAAAAATCTCGCATTGTTTCCCCGAAAAATAAAAGGCAAGTATGCAATGCTTGCCCGTATTGACGGTGTTAACAATTACATCATGTATTCCGACCGGGTTACACAATGGAATACCCCTATACTTCTTCAGGAACCGCGTTATACTTGGGAATTTACGCAAATAGGAAACTGTGGATCACCACTTTGGACAACCGAAGGCTGGCTGGTAATTACGCACGGTGTGGGTACAATGAGACGTTACTGTATCGGTGCTTCTTTATTTGATCTTGATGATCCTTCTAAAGAAATTGGAAGACTTAAAGAGCCACTTCTTTCTCCATTGGAAGATGAACGAGAAGGATACGTTCCGAATGTTGTGTATTCCTGTGGTGCTATAGTTCACAACAATAGTCTGATATTGCCATATGCAGTATCCGATTATTCCTCAACTTATGCTATTGTTGATATGGTTGAATTATTAGATGCCTTGAAAAACAGTAAGTAAAATGCAGGCTTTTAAAAAGTAAAAAACAGACTATTCAAGCAAATAAAAAGGCGTCGAAAAAAATATCGACGCCTTTTTTATATTTAACTTTCTTAGTTATTAAACAAGATCAAATCTGTCCAGATTCATTACTTTATTCCAGGCAGCTACGAAGTCTCTAACAAATTTTGCCTGAGCATCAGAACTAGCATATACTTCTGCAATCGCTCTTAATTCTGAGTTAGATCCAAAAACAAGATCGGCACGGGTTCCAATCCATTTTGGCTGTCCCGTTGTACGATCGTTTCCTGTATAAAATTCCTTGTCATCTGAGACCGCTTTCCACTGGGTATTCATATCCAGTAAATTTACATAGAAATCATTTGTTAACTGACCCGGGCGATGTGTAAAGACACCATTTTTAGAACCATCAGTATTAATATCCAATACACGTAAACCTCCTAAAAGCACGGTTAATTCTGGTGCTGTAAGTGTTAACAGATGTGCTTTATCGATAAGAAGTTCTTCTGTTGCAATAGATGATTTTGTTCTTCGGTAATTACGGAAACCATCTGCTTTAGGTTCTAAGAATCCTACAGACTCAACATCTGTCTGCTCTGCAGCAGCGTCCATACGACCTGGTGTAAAAGGCACATTAACTGCATTACCTCCCTCTTTAGCCGCCTTCTCTACTCCTACTAAACCTGCCAAAACTATTAAGTCGGCTAACGAAACTTTTTTTCCACCACCTTGCGCAGCATTAAAATTTGACTGAATAGCTGTAAGTTTGTCTAAAACCGCTGTAAGTTGCGTAGGATTATTTACAGGCCAGTCTTTTTGCGGAGCCAATCTAATACGAGCTCCATTGGCACCCCCTCTTTTATCCGATCCTCTAAAAGTAGAAGCAGAAGCCCAGGCTGTTCCAACCAGTTGGGAAACAGTTAAACCTGAATTTAATATTGTTTCTTTTAAGTTCGCAATATCATTTTCATCTATTAATTCATGATTTACTGCCGGAATAGGATCTTGCCACAACAATTCTTCCTGCGGAACTTCTGGCCCTAAATAACGTGCAATTGGTCCCATATCACGGTGTGTCAGTTTAAACCAGGCACGAGCAAAAGCATCCGCAAACTCATCTGGATTTTCCAGAAAGCGTCTTGATATTTTCTCGTATTCCGGATCTAATCGTAACGATAAATCTGTAGTCAGCATTGTTGGTAAATGTTTTTTAGAACTGTCAAATGCGTCCGGAATAAAAGCGTCTGCATTTTTAGCGACCCATTGGTGTGCGCCTGCCGGACTTTTAGAAAGTTCCCATTCAAAACCAAATAAATTTTCAAAGAAATTATTGCTCCATTGTGTTGGTGTTTTCGTCCAGGTTACTTCTAGTCCGCTTGTAATAGCGTCAGCACCTTTTCCAGAACCAAAACTATTTGTCCAGCCAAAACCTTGTAATTCTAAACCAGCTGCTTCCGGTTCTTCGGCTACGTGATCAGAAGAGGCAGCACCGTGCGTTTTACCAAAAGTATGTCCACCGGCAATCAATGCCACTGTTTCTTCATCGTTCATAGCCATACGACCAAATGTATCTCTAATATCTTTTGCTGCTGCAATAGGATCCGGATTACCATCTGGTCCTTCAGGATTTACATAAATAAGCCCCATTTGCACTGCAGCAAGTGGTTTTTCTAAGTTTCTGGAATGAATTTGACCATCTGCATCATCATCAGACGAAACTACTCCATGATCCTTCGGTACACCTTCAGAACCGTCTTTGTAACGTTCATCTCCACCCAACCATGTTGTTTCAGATCCCCAATAAACTGCTTCATCTGGTTCCCACACATCAGCTCTTCCTCCAGCAAAACCAAAAGTTTTAAAGCCCATAGATTCCAAAGCAACATTTCCGGTTAAAATCATTAAATCGGCCCAGGATATTTTACGCCCGTATTTTTGTTTAATAGGCCATAAAAGTCTTCTAGCTTTATCAAGACTTACGTTATCTGGCCAGCTGTTAAGAGGTGCAAAACGTTGTTGTCCCGCTCCTGCCCCTCCACGTCCATCTTCAACACGGTACGTTCCGGCGCTATGCCATGCCATTCTAATGAATAAACCTCCGTAATGACCAAAATCTGCAGGCCACCAATCTTGTGAATCAGTCATAAGTTCATTCAAATCTTTCTTAATCGCTTCAAGGTCAAGACTATTAAATGCTTCTGCATAATTAAACTCTTCGCCCATCGGATCTGACAATGGGGAATGTTGGCGCAAGATATTTACCTTCAATTGTTTTGGCCACCAGTCGCGGTTTTTTGTTCCGGTTGCTGCTACTTTGTCTACACTGCCATTATGAAAAGGGCATTTGCTGATGTCGTTTGATTGGTTCTCCATAATTACAACTTATTTTTTTTGATTTTGAATTACTTAATGAATTTATTATCAGACTAATTTACGAACTAAATAAAAAAGTTGTTTGTTAAAAGAATATTATATTAATGTACTTTAATAGATAAAATCTATTATTATGACATTTTACAATCAAAATCTATCCTTCGATATATAAATAATGAATTTAAAAAAATAAAAAAATGGAACGCAGAAAATTTGTCCTTAAAGCTGTAGAAAGATTTATTTGAAGAAAGAAGAAGGTCCCTAATCTGTAAGAGAATGAAACCTTCTTCCTGAAACGGAATGGAAACTAAGTTGGAAGTACTTTTTAAGAAGAGGTAAATTTTTTAACAATGACCCACTTTATAGACATCTTCAAGATCGCAGCCACAAAAATTCAGGGTTTTTAAAAAACTTTTAACCCTGTTTTTAGCTTGTCTATCTGATCCCATATAAAATATTTCGTTTCCATTTTGGCATTGATTCTTTGGTAAACTTTTTATTGGCTCCAGTACATTAAATATTTTGACCACATGAGCGGCAGGCAATACTGAAGCTATTATTTCACTTGATGACTTTACTTCTAAATTTGGCACAAGACTTTCTGCGTCAAAGTATGGATTATTGGTATGTAATAATATTTTTTCTGTCATATCTGGTAAATCATGCAGAAAAGTGTCTAATTCGTCGCGTGGAATAAATAAGATAAGCATGTTAGCCTTTAAGGCTTTGTCCTTTGTAACCAATTTTACCTTTTCGCCCATTCTTTCAACTATTGGCTTTATACTTCCATTACAACGAGGATTATTTATTAATACTTCATGTCCTGATTTAGCCGCTCTCGTAGCGAAGTCCAATGTTACATTGCATACTCCTATAATTCCTATTCTCATACGCTCTATTTTTTATAATTATTAAAACCTCTATCCTAATAGGTAAAAGACTAGAATAGATTTAAATAGCTCCTAAAATGCCGCTATTCTTGATTTTTTAAGGTGTTTAACAAATATAGCTACACACCATGTTAAGATATTTTCAGAGTTTGTGCCAATAAATCTACATTTTTGTAGATTTAAAACTACAAGGCTGCATATAATTAATTTTGTTTGTTAAATTTGTTAATATAAAATCAGTCAGATGTCAAAAATGACGTTGCTTGCATCCTTTCGCTATTGTTGCTTTTTACTTTTACTAACTACGGCTAAAGGAATTTGCCAGAAAAACTACGTGGCAAAATGGTATACGGCTGATAATAATGAATTACCCCAAAGTAGTGTAAAATCAATAGTACAGGATAAATATAATTTTATCTGGATGACAACTGAAAACGGTTTGGTTCGTTATGACGGAAATTCTTTTTTGATATACAACGCTGCTACAACTAATTTGCAGCAATGCCGTTTTACTGAAATTCTTGGAAACATTCAGGCAGATAGCTTGTTTTGTTATAATGAAATAAAAAGCGAATTGGTTCTTATTAATAAAAGAAAAATTCAGCTGGTTACAAAAAATCGTCCCTCCTATAAAATAATAAGAGATGGTAAACGCTATTTTTATCATGATGGATTACCATCCAATAATACTGTAGACCTGCGCGATCCTTATTTTATTAAGCTGTCAAATGGAAATATCTTTTTTATAGACAGCGAACATGTAGAATTGTGTGATGCTAATCTCAAAACCATTTATAGCATAAAGTATAAAAACGATTCTGTTTTTAATTTTTTCGTTATAAATGATATACTTTATCATCTTAAAAAAAATGGTGACTACGATTCCTTTTCTATCAATGGAAAATCATTAGACAAACATGATTCTCCTCTTCTTAAAACAAAATACAGGCTATATTGGAATATTACTGCAAAACAGGTCTTCCTTTATTCACAAAATAAAATATACCTTGTAAAATCTTATGGACACCAACTATTAATTGATCCAATTGTAACATTCGGAAATTTTGAAAAAAGTAATATTGTCTCGCTGTTTTACGACCGTAAAAATCAAAAACTTTATTTAGGCAGTGTTACAAATGGATTATGTATAATTTCGTTTCCGGCTTTTAAGACTGTCAAAAAAGATCCATTAAAAGCTGCAGAGGTTTATTATGCCGCCATGCCTTTTACAGATAGTTCACTCGTTACTTCAGAAGGATTTATTCTCAATAATAAAAAATTTGTTGATAGTATTCCGATTGAAAAATCACTTTTTCTCAATGATCACCTTACCATTACTAAGGATAACCAACAAAATTTCTGGATTGTCACCCTATTTGATGTTCAGTGTTATCTTAAATCGTCAGGATATAAAAAACTTATTAATTATCACTTTGGACAAGCTCCCAAAACCCTATTCAATGACAGCAATAATACCCTCTGGATAAGCCTTGGAACTAATGAATTTAAAAAGTCAAGATTATATACTCTGAAAAATGGCGCCCTTACCTATGTGGCACTCTTAAACGAAACCATTAATTATATAGCCGAATTTGATCACAATACCCTTTACTTTGGAACTGATAAAGGTTTATTTAGATATGAAACAGATTCTAAAAAATTATTTTTTATAAAAAATACCAGAGCAATAAATATTCGAAGTATCTATATAGACACTGAAAAGAAAATATGGCTGACAACCTATGAAAGAGGTTTTTTTCTATTTTCGAATAATACTTTGCATTCCTTTCCAAAAGACGAAGACAACTACCTTATTTCGTCCCATTGTATCGTTGAAGACAAAAAAGGTTTTTTCTGGATCCCAACAAACAAAGGTCTTTTTCAAATATCCAGAAAGGCATTAATAGAATATAGCAAGAATAAAAAAGGCACCATATATTATCATCAGTATAACAAATTAAATGGTTTTTTAACTAATGAGTTTAATGGAGGATGCCAGCCCTGCGGCAGTCAACTTAAAAACGATGAGATTGTTTTTCCTTCTATGAATGGTTTTGTTTTTTTTGATCCAAATAAAATAACACCATTACTTCCTGGAAAAGAGCTTTTTATTGACAAAGTAATTGTTGATCAGAAAGTTTTTTATCCAAAAGACACCATCGTGCTGAAAAACAATTTTCAAAGGGCCAGTTTCTCGATTGATTATGCTTATTACGGAAACCCTGAAAATATTAATATTGAAGCAAAACTAGATAGAACAAGTAACATACGCTGGGAAAAAATAAGAGCCGAAAAATCTATTTCCTTTACGACCTTGCCTCCGGGAGAATATACGCTTACTTTTAGAAGCCTTTCCGGATTTGATGGCAAATATGCGTATAAAAAATTAACGATAATTGTACCAGCCAGATTTTACCAAACTTCATGGTTTGCTATTCTCTGTTATATCTTAGCTGGTGCACTCGTAATTTTTATTTGGTTTGTGAGGTCATATTATATAAAAATAAAAAATAAAAAACTGAAAGAGGTCATTGCTGAAAAAACTAAAAAATTAGCCACAACGGTCAAAAAACTGGAAAAAACTAAAAGCACTTTAAAGCAAGAAATAAAACAGCAGGAAACACTGGTTAAAAGTATTAGCCATGATATAAAAAGTCCTTTAAAGTTTTTAACCTCTTCTATTAATCATCTATCAGATAATATAAATATTCAGGATGATTCAAAAGTAAAAAACCAGATAGAAACAATACAGATGTCAACTCTTCAATTATATGAATATGTTGAGAATCTAATAAAATATTCCACCATCTTTATTGAGGGCAAAAAACTTGAAGAGAAAAGTTATTCATTATATGAACTGATTGAAGAAAAAATTCAGATTTTTGAAAAAATTGCAGAAGCAGAAAACACAGTTATCATTAATACTGTTCCTCAAAATTTTAATATCAGAACAAATAAAAAAGCACTATCCATTATCATTCATAATTTATTGGACAATGCCATAAAAAACACCAAAAACGGACAAATAGAATTACAATGTGCAACGCAGGAAAATATGTTATCCCTAGTCATATTAGATAATGGAAAAGGGATGAGTAAGGAATTAATTAATTATTATATTGAATTCTACAAAAACCCAATTGTAAAAAATTATCATTTGGGACTTCACATGATTATTGAACTTCTTATAATTATCAAAGGACATATTAATATTTCGAGTACGATCGATGAAGGAACAATTATTGAGATAATAGTAGAATATGACTAAAGACCAAAAGCTTTGTAAAGATTAATAAGTTCTACCAGATTACTAATTTTGAGTTTCTCAAAAACTCTGGCTTTATAAGTGCTCACAGTAGACATGTGAATATCCAGTTTATTTGAAATTTCGAGGTTACCATTTCCATTTATTAATAATTCGGCAATCTGAAACTCTCGTTTAGACAAAACCTCTAATGGATTGATTTGTTCTTTATTCACTCGTCTTTCAACCAGCTTATTTACAAGTTCAGCAGAAATATAGGTCGAAGATTCAAAAATAGAGTTAATGGCAAACATCATCTTTTCCTCACTGCACAATTTATTCAAATATCCATTGGCACCTGAAGACATATACTTCAAAGCATATTGTTCTTCTTCATAGGCAGAGAAAACAAGTATTTTAACAGAAGGCTGAATAGCTCTGATGTCGCTAATCATCTCCGTGCTTTTTCCACCTGGAATATTAATATCCAAAATAATCAAGTCGAACGAAACTTCTTTTAAAACAGCCACAGCATCAAAGAAATTTTCAGCATTTGATATTGCTACATCTTCAATTTGTTTTTCTAAAACCATAGCGACGCCATTTCGCACTACCAGATGATCGTCAACTATTAATATTTTCTTTGTCATAATTAATTTTGTTCTCACAAAAATATATTATTTAGCTATTCAAATGTGTAATTTTTTAGGATTACTTCAATATAAATCAATTTTTATCGAAGTGAATTTTCATTTTTATTTTGCCTTGTTCCTGATCAGAGAAACATCGTCAATTAAACTAAAGGCATTTGCTGAACCCTCTGCCGTAAAACCAACTTCAACCTTTCCTCCTTTTACTGTGATATTTTTAATTTCAATTGTTTTCCAGTCGTGGTTTTCACTTTTAATATTGATTTTGAATGTTTTTAAATTACTCAAAGCATACATTTCCAAAACATTAAATCCGGAACTGTTTTTTATTTTAGCCGTCAGCGTATAAATTCCGTCTTCTACTTTTACATAACAGGAAGATGAAATGATTTGGGAAATTTTGCGTTTGAAATTAACTTTATCACTAATATTCAAACTCTTTTCTCCAATGACAATTTCTCTTTCTTTTTGGGTATTAAAATGATTTAAAACGGGTGAATTTATACTATCCAAGCCAATTTTATTTCCTTCAATAACATCGCTTGCCCAGCCTGTTAGTTGAATTTGAACCGGTTTAACATGACTTGGAATATGCCTGCGGTCTGCCTCAAAGCTCCCGTTTTTTATATAATTATTATCAGCCGCCACTTTCCAGTTTCCCGTTTTAGCATCCAGGTTCCATGAGCTAAGTGAATTAAAATAAGGTGTTTTTCCGTCAAAAGAAAGGGGGCACCATTGATTATATCCCAAACCGTTTCCTGCAAAATCTGCCCATCGGTCACCACAATACACTATTGTTTCCTGCTTACTTCCTTTTACAGAAACGAAAAAACCTGTTTGCGAAATATGGGCAAAATCTTCAGCTGCACCCTTCATTACTAACATTTCATTTATGGGAAGATAAGGCCCTCTAATATCGTCGGCCACTAAATAATAAGCAAAAGATGCATCCCATCCGTATATATTAGAAGCAAACATATAATAGCGATTATTGTATTTGAACATGCAGTTTCCTTCACGACTTTCACCTTTAAAAACTTCTGTACAATCAAGCAGATTTACTTTTCCTTCTTTCAGGCCAATTTCAGAAACATAAATTTTGTTGCGCCCTCTTCCATAAGAGTAAATAAGGTAAGATTTTCCCGTATCTTCATCTGTAAAAACCGTTTGATCGCCCGTGTTACTGGTTCCGATCATCTTCTCCATATTAATTTTCTGATGCCATTTAAATTCACCTGTTGGAGAATCTGAAAGCGTGATTAATACTTCTTTGTCATGCTGAACGAACATCGCATATTGTTTCAGTTCGCTGATATAACAAACTCCCAGACGTCCCACCCAGCTTTTCCCAGACGGATTTGCTTTGTCTTTTGTCAGCACATTGCCTTCAAATGTCCAATTTACCAAATCAACAGAGCTGTAACAGGTAACCGCTTCAAAAGTGGAAGTTGTAAGTGTAATAGCTGGATTAGCACGATATACATTGGCTTCGACATATTGTACGCCATACCAATAATACTTTTGTACACCAGTAACGGGATCAGCAAATTTAAATATTCCACCACCCTGACTATTTAACGGAAGCCCCTCTTTGGTATTCCAAAACACATCGTTTTTAATGGTAAGATTTTGAGCTATACCGCTGCAGGATATTCCTATAACAAAGGAAAACAGGCGCATAATAAAGCTAAAGGAATAATATTTTTTATTTTTCATACTGATTACGGTTAGTTAGTCCGTAATAAAAGTATCTAATAGCAACAAACTTAGCGTCATGTACTATCCTGTCTAGTAGTAGATATCTAATATAATATTTGATTTCGAACTATCTATTATTTTCTCAAGTCTTTTAAAGAAAGCTTCACTAACCATTGGACAGCCGTGACTATGGCTGATGTAATATTGCTGTTCTTCATCAGGTACCGCAGAATAAGAATGTAAAACCACCGATCTTTTCAAAGCATTATTATTGGATTCATCTAAACCTGATAATTTATATGCTTTTCCAAATATGCCTTTGTAAGCTTTTCCAATAACATATCGACCTAATGAAGTCGCGTTTGAATTGGGTTCATTACTAAATTTTAAATTTCCTTTAATTGCAGTTTCAGAACCTGAACCGTGTGCCACAAGTCCTTCATCTAAAATTTTATCATTGACCAAATCATACACAAAGAATCTATTTTTTCCTGATTTGATTTTCATATCAACAAGAAAAATGATTTTAGCATTATAAGATTGATTGGAATGAATTATTTGCTGACTCCTAATGATTTCATTATTAAATCGTTCTAACTCTTCGGTAGTTAAACTTTCTTCTTTCGAAATGGGTTTGAGTGTACCATAAAATGACATCGAAAGAAATAATAATAAATTAAAAATTCTCATAAATCGTGGTATTTAAATTTGAAAACCCAACTCAAATACAAGTCGGATTTTGATGTGCAAATTTACCGTAACTGCCAAAATTCAAATACTTTTAAAAGACTATAAAACAACAAAATACGACCATTTTCTTCTCATTATTATTTATCAAATTATATGTAATTATAAAATGTTCCGGCAGAAAAAATGATGTCAGGCCTTATAAATAGAGCAGTAAAAATTAAAAGTAGCTTTTGTGGATATCAGATTTTAGATGGGAATAAAGTAATAAAACCATAAATTAATATAACATTTTTTTATATCATTGATATTCATTAACTTGCAGTATATTCTTCTAAACTCTTTTATTATGAAAAAACTTTTTTTGTCTTTATTAGTGGTTGTAATAGGTTTATTTAGTCAGTCCATTTTTTCTCAGACAGCAGAAGATGCGCCAGAACTTGGCCTGCCTGGAGATAATCTGGATCTTTATGCAGTGTTGGATCTTTTTCAAAAATCAAAAACAATTGAAGCCTTTGAAAAATCATTAAATGAGAAAGAAACAGGAATAAATAATCTGGATCTGAATCTTGACAAAAAAGTAGACTTTATCAAAGTCGTCACCAAAAAAGATGGTAATGCTTATACTTTTGTGCTTCAGGTAAACGTGAGTAAAAAAGAAACTCAGGATGTCGCTGTTATATTAGTAAATAAAGATAAAAACGGAAAAGTTACTCTGCAAATGGTTGGAGATGAAGATCTTTATGGCAAAAATTATGTTATTGAGCCTAAAACAAAAAGCGATTCAGTAACCGCTAATCCTGCCTATCAGGGTTCTAACCCCGTTACCGTTAATGTTCCTGCTACTACTACAGTTGTCGTAGAATCTGCTCCAATTGTACAATATGTATATTCTCCTGCCTACGTACCTTATTATCCACCGTACTATTATGGATATTACCCACCGTATTTTGCAGCGTTTACAGTGTTGGCAGTTGGTATTTATCGTCATAACAACTGGTATCACCACGGCGGCTATTATGGCGGACATTATCATGGTGGTAACAACACTGTAATAATTAACAACAGAAATCAGATTAATCATTATAATAACGAAAGAAACAGATCTAATACCGTTAACAATAACCGCGCAAATGGAAAGTATGGTAATGGCAATCGTGCCAATACCAGCAATAGACCAACCGCGGGAACCTCTGATCGTGGTTCTAATGCAAATAGACCTTCAGCGGGTACGTCAGACCGATCATCAAAAGTAAATCGTCCATCAGCGGGGACTTCAGACAGATCCTCAAGTGCTAATCGCCCTTCAGCGGGTACGTCAGACCGATCTTCAAACGTAAATCGTCCATCAACTTCAAATCGTTCATCGAGTCCAAGTTTTGATTCTGGCCGCACCAGAAGCAGCGGAGGTAGCAGTTTTAACCACGGCGGTGGTAGTGGCGGTTTTAGCGGTGGCAGCAGAGGTGGCGGAGGCTTTAGCGGAGGCGGTGGCAGAAGACGCTAATACTACTTTCTTCTCATAAAAAAAATGGACTAAAACTTATTAGGTTTTAGTCCATTTTTTTTATTTGTAAGTTTGATCTCTTTATCTTGCCTCAACATCTGAAGCACTCATATCTCTGACACAAACATATTTACCATCTCTTTTTTCAAATAAACTAAGATAATTGCCGCTATTTAAAACAGTTTTACTAACAGAATCGGTTACGGTAAAAGAACCGCTTTCTACTACTTGATTTCCATCATTAGAAACAAAAACTTCATTCGTTTTAAAAGCAATTTTATTAGAATTTGCTCCTAAATCAGCCATCAGGAACTCACCAATTGCCTTCCTGCCCACCAAAGGTTTCCTGTGTTGATAATAACTTATAGCATCATCAGCATAGTATCCAATTTCTTTAGCTTTACCCGAATTGTAAGTTGCCGCGAATTCATCTTCTTTTGCCTGGATTTCTTTTTTTATCTGTTCTTTATCAACTACGACAGGTTTTTCTTCCTCTTTCTTTTGATTACAAGCAAACATTGAAATCAGTACACTTCCTAATAATAATCCTTTTAAAATCTTGTTTTTCATATGATAAAAAATTAAAATACTATAACTTAAAAGTACTATAAAAATCTCAATATCAGACGATTTTACCTTAAAAAATATTTATTATTAGATTTTAAAGATAATTTTTTTGATAAAATTAATTCTTCAAACAAGGCAACTGTAACACATTTGCTCCCAAAGGCTGCTCCAATTTTCTTTCTAACTTTTCTGGATTTAATGTAATGTAGATTTCCATTGAACCTGTTCCTACCTTCAGTGCCAGTATATGTCCTCCATAGGCATTAAACTTTTCATCGGTAGCCACACCATGAATATGCAAGGATGGTTTGCCTTCGCTCCAGGCTATAGAACCTGTAAGACTTCCCATCTCTACTTTATTAAATGTCTTAGGATTAAATTTCTTTTGATTGAAGTCGAAAAAACCAAAAGTGGCCTCTTCTGCAAAACCAATTCCGGTAAAATTCCCAGAAGCTATTTGCTGTTCTTTAACCAGATTTTCTATAGCAGCAAGAACATCATCTCCTTGCCGCAATACCATTAAAAAACCATCACTAGTTTTAGTATAACGACATTTAGAGTTGTCCTCTTTTTGTTGTGCCTGCAAGAAATTTATGCCGAAACAAAGTACTAGTAGTACTATTATGTTTTTTGGTGATGCGTACATTTTGATTTAATTAATTTAATTAGCCTTAAAAAAACAAGAGCTAAAAGACTTATTTTAAAGCTATTAAATTAATACACAACTTACTTAACTACTTTATACAAATACACAATATCATTACAAAACTTCAACAGCACAATCTAATATGGAATATAAATATTAAATGTTGCACCTTGCATAGGTTCTCCCACTGCATCAATATACCCATTGTGGTTTTCGACTATTTTCTTAACGATTGCCAATCCAATTCCAGTTCCTTCGTACAAATCCCTGCCGTGCAATTTCTGGAAAACGCCAAAAATTTTCTCTCTATGTTGGGGTTCAAATCCAATTCCGTTATCTCCAAAACTAATATGGCAATAATTTAATTCTGTCGATAGATTTTCAATTTGTAAATCGAAACCATTTACCAGACGGCTTTTAATATTAATTTCTAATGGTGTGTCGTTCTTTGAAAATTTAATCGCATTATGGATCAGATTTTCCATTAGTTGCACAAACTGAAAAGGAATCACCTTAGCTGAATCATGAAAATCTGTTGCTATCGTAGCTCCTTTTTCATTTAAATTTTCATTCAACGCCTCTTTTACATCATTAATAATGTTATTAAGATCGACCGTTTCATATCTTCTGTCTACAAGTGTCGCGCGCGAGAAAGTTAGAAGACTGTTAATTAGCTCCCGCATTCTGTTGCAGGCATATAGAATCCTGTCGAATTTTACCTTACCATCATCAGATAAATTGGCATATTCATTCGACAAAATAAGATTTGAAAAAGTCTGAATTTTTCGTAGCGGCTCCTGTAAATCATGGCTCGAGATGTATGTAAAAGCGTCAAGTTCCATGTTTTTCTTTTTCAGTTCATCGGCATGTTTTTCTATCGCTGCGTATTGTGAAGCAAGTTCTTTATTGGTCTTTAAAATGATTTCATTAAGAGCATGGGTTTCTTCTTCCTTCTTCCTTAATTCCTGGTTTTTTCGGAATAATTCAGTAAAGACCATCACTTTTGCCTGCAATATTTCAGGCGACAATGGTTTGATCATATAGTCAACCGCACCCGACTGATATCCTTTGAATATATATTCATTGGTATTCATATTGGCGGTCAAAAAGATAATAGGAACATGTTTTAGTTTTTCACTTTGGCGAATCAATTCAGCCGTTTCAAAACCATCCATCAATGGCATTTGCACATCCATCAGTATAATAGCAAAATCCTGATTCTTCAGTAGTATCCGCAAAGCATCTTTTCCTGATGTTGCTTCAACAAACTGATAACCACGGTCAGCCAGGATAACCTGCAAAGAAAGCAGGTTTTCCTTTTTGTCATCGACTATTAAGATTTTTATTGCGTTGTCTCCCATTATATTTTACATTGAATATGAAATTGTTATTTAAGCCACACACGCATTAGCGAAGACAATTGTTCAACGTTTACCGGTTTCGTCATATAATCTGAAGCCCCTGATTCTATACAACGCTGTCTGTCGCCTTTCATTGCTTTTGCTGTCACTGCAATAATGGTAAGATCCTTATGTCTGGCATCTTTTCGAATGCGTTTCATGGTTTCATAACCATCCATTTCCGGCATCATAATATCCATCAGCACAATATTGATATCTTTATTGGCATTTAGAATATCGATCGCCTCCTGACCACTTTCGGCACTAATAACATCTAATCCGTATCGCTCTAAAGCGGTCGTGAGTGCAAAAAGATTACGAACATCATCATCCACCAATAACACTTTTTTGCCCGGCAACACATCTTCTTTTAAATAAAATGATTCGATTATTTCTTTCATTTCATCAGGCAGTTCTTTATGAACGCGATGCATAAACAACGCTGTTTGATCAATCAATTCCTCAATTGAACCTGCACTTTTAGTAATGATACTATGTGCAAATCTATTCAGCCTCAAACGTTGTTTTTTACTAACATCACCAGCCGAATGGATAATAATAGCCGTTTCCTGTCCGGCAATATTATTTTCCAGATCGGTAATAATATCAAGACCGTCTGCATCTGGCAAAACCAAATCTAAGATAATACAATCAAATGATTTTTCCTGAATTAATATAACTGCTTCAGCTGCCGTTTTTGCACTGGAAATTCTAATATCATCACCATCAACAGCATTTATGATTCTGTTCAGTTCATGCTCATTGTCATCTACTACTAACAGATTTTTGATTTTTCTATTCTTAAAATCATGAATATCATTAAAAAGATAGGACAGCGAATCGTTCTTAACCGGTTTCAGGAAGAAGTTTCTTGCGCCACGTTTAAGCCCTTTATTTCGTTCGTCTTCACCAGAAATAATATATACCGGAATATGACGCAGGTTAAAGTCAGTTTTCAGTCTATCCAGAATTTTCCATCCACTGGTATCTGGCATATTTAAATCCATTGTGATGGCATGCGGATGAAACTGATTAATAAAGTCAATAACATCATTTCCTTTTGTGGTTACAATCGCTTTTATTCCGTTAATATGCGCCTGCTCCAGCATAATTTTGGCAAAGGTGAGATTATCTTCCGCAATAAGCAGAACTTTATCGCCTGGCTTAATATCAGTTCTGTCATCGCCTATTTCATCGACAAAGAATAAATCAATATCCGAACGGTTAAATTTCTCCGAAGGCAATGATTTTATACGGCCTTTTACATCTGCTGCTTCTTCTTCTACTTCAATATCTATAATTTCAGAAATATCTACATATTGTAACGGCAGGAACAGCGTAAATTTACTTCCGTGATTGGTTTCACTTTCCAGTTCGATACTTCCTCCTAATAAATCAGAAAGTCCACGGCTGATGGATAATCCCAAACCAGTTCCTCCATATTTACGGCTGGTTGAACCTTCGGCCTGTTGGAAAGCTTCGAATATGATGTTTTGTTTTTCTTTAGAAATTCCGATTCCCGTATCTGAAATCTCAAAAGCCACAACTGCTTCGGCCTTATCCAGACTTAGATTTGCCATTTTCCAATTGTTATTGGCTTTGTATATTTTTAATTGCACTTCTCCTTTTTCAGTAAACTTGAACGAATTCGATAAAAGGTTTTTCAAAATTTGATTCAGTCGTTGCGAATCCGTTTCCATCAATTCAGGAAGTTCTTCATCCATACTAATTTTAAAGCGAAGATGTTTCGCCTCTGCAATTGGATTGAATGTTGATTCCACAAATCGGCTAATCTCATCAAAACTAATCGGATTATAATCCACAGAAATATAACCGGATTCGATTTTAGAAAGATCCAGAATGTCATTGATTAACTGAATTAAGTCATCACCACAAGAATTAATCGTTTTGGCGAACTGAATTTGTTTTTCAGAAAGGTTTCCATCTCTGTTGGCAATCAATTCATTCGCTAAAATCTGTAAACTGTTCAATGGTGTTCTTAACTCGTGCGACATATTCGCAAGGAATTCCGATTTATATTTGGATGTCAAAGTCAGCTGATCTGCTTTTTCTTCCAGTGCTTTTCTCGCCACCTCAACCTCTTGGTTTTTAAGCTCCACTTCTTCTTTTTGGTTTGCCAATAAGAATGCTTTTTCTTCCAGTTCTTCGTTGGTATTTTTCAGTACTTCCTGCTGACTTTTAAGCTCGCTTGCCAATGATTGAGATTGTACCAAAAGCTCTTCTGTTCTTGAATTTGATTCGATCGTATTCAATACAATTCCGATACTTTCTGTCAATCCTTCTAGGAAATCTAAGTGAGTCTGGCTGAAGGTATCCAATGATGCCAATTCAATAACAGCTTTAAGTTGTCCTTCAAATAAAACCGGCAAAATAATAACATCCTGAGGTTTGGCAGAACCCAGACCCGAATTGATTCTGATGTAATCTTTTGGAACATTACTAAGAATAATTCTTTCTTTCTCTATTGCCACCTGACCAATAAGACCTTCTCCCATAGCGTATTGCGTTGGTGAATTTTTTCTTTTGATGTAGGCATACGATGCAATCAGATTTAATTTTGAATCCTCAAAATTCTCATCTTCCTGTAAAATATAAAATAATCCGTGCTGTGCGGTTACAACCGTTGCCAGCTCTGACAGGATTTTTTTGGTAACCGAATTCAGTTCTTTTTGCCCCTGAAGCATTTGTGTAAACTTAGCTAAATTCGATTTCAGCCAGTCTTGCTCCTGATTTCGTAATGTTGTCGCTTTAAGGTTCGAAATCATTTGGTTGATGGTATCTTTAAGAGCCTCTACCTCACCTTTTGCTTCAACACCAATGGTTCGCGTTAAATCCCCTTGCGTTACCGCAGAAGCCACCTCAGAAATTGCACGTACCTGAGTTGTTAAGTTCGCTGCAAGCTGATTTACGTTTTCTGTTAAGTTTTTCCAGGTTCCGGAAGCTCCCGGTACATTCGCCTGACCTCCCAGTTTTCCTTCTGCTCCTACCTCACGTGCCACTGTTGTTACCTGATCAGAGAAAGTAGCCAGCGTATCAATCATTTCGTTGATTGTATCGGTTAATTGCGCCACCTCACCTTTGGCATCAATCGATAATTTTTGTTTTAGATTTCCTTTTGCTACGGAAGTTACAACCTTTGCAATTCCACGCACCTGAGAAGTTAAGTTAGAAGCCATTAAGTTAACCGAATCCGTTAAATCTTTCCACGTTCCGGCAACACCTTTTACTTCTGATTGTCCTCCCAGTTTTCCTTCGGTACCTACCTCACGCGCCACACGGGTTACCTCAGATGAAAATGAATTCAGCTGTTCCACCATTGTGTTAAAAGTGTTTTTCAAATCCAGGATTTCTCCTTTTACGTCAACGGTAATTTGTTTTGAAAGGTCACCATTTGCAACGGCTTTCGTTACATCGGCAATATTACGTACCTGACCTGTTAAGTTGGATGCCATCTGATTAACCGAATCCGTCAAATCTTTCCAGGTTCCTGCAACTCCCGGCACGAAGGCTTGTCCTCCCAGTTTTCCTTCTGTTCCTACCTCTCTTGATACACGCGTTACCTCCGAAGCAAAACTTCGAAGCTGATCCACCATCGTATTTACCGTTTCTTTCAATTGAAGAATCTCTCCACGAACGTCAGCGGTAATTTTTTTCGACATATCTCCATTCGCAACGGCAATCGTTACCTCAGCGATATTACGTACCTGAGTCGTTAAGTTACCTGCCATCTGATTCACCGAATCTGTTAAATCTTTCCAGGTTCCTGCAACTCCAGGCACATTCGCCTGACCTCCCAGTTTTCCTTCGGTACCCACCTCACGCGCCACACGAGTTACCTCAGAGGCAAACTCACGAAGCTGATCCACCATCGTATTCAGGGTTTCTTTCAATTGAAGGATTTCTCCACGAACGTCAACCGTAATTTTTCGGGACATATCCCCGTTTGCTACGGCAATCGCCACATCGGCAATATTACGTACCTGAGCGGTTAAGTTACCCGCCATCTGATTCACCGAATCTGTTAAATCTTTCCAGGTTCCGGCAACTCCCGGTACATTCGCCTGACCTCCCAGTTTTCCTTCTGTTCCTACCTCTCTTGACACACGCGTTACCTCCGAAGCAAAGCCTCGAAGCTGATCCACCATGGTATTAATTGTATTTTTAAGCTCTAAGATTTCTCCTTTTACGTCAACGGTAATTTGTAATGATAAATCGCCTTTTGCCACCGCTGTGGTTACTTCAGCAATGTTACGCACCTGACCAGTTAAGTTGGATGCCATCTGGTTTACCGAGTCTGTTAAATCTTTCCAGGTTCCACCAACACCTTCTACCTGCGCCTGACCTCCTAATTTTCCTTCGGTACCAACTTCACGCGCCACACGGGTTACCTCAGATGCAAACGAGTTCAACTGGCCCACCATCGTATTAATGGTATTTTTAAGCTCGAGGATCTCTCCTTTTGTATCTACCGTAATCTGGCGTGATAAATCGCCTTTTGCTACCGCTGTCGTTACCTCAGCAATGTTACGCACCTGACCCGTTAAGTTAGATGCCATCTGATTTACAGAATCCGTTAAATCTTTCCAGGTTCCTCCAACTCCTTTTACTTTGGCCTGACCTCCCAGTTTTCCTTCTGTCCCCACCTCAAGTGCCACACGGGTTACCTCGGAAGAGAAAGAGTTTAACTGATCCACCATCGTATTAATAGTTTTCTTCAGCTCCAGAATTTCCCCTTCGGCTACAGCCGTAATTTTTTTCGATAAATCTCCATTTGCTACCGCAGTGGTTACCTCGGCAATATTACGTACCTGTCCGGTTAAGTTGGATGCCATCTGATTCACCGAATCGGTTAAATCCTTCCAGGTTCCACCAACACCTTTTACTTTCGCCTGACCTCCCAGTTTCCCTTCTGAACCTACCTCACGCGCCACACGAGTTACCTCGGAACCGAATGAATTCAGCTGATCCACCATCGTGTTGATCGTATTTTTAAGCTCCAGAATCTCTCCCGCAACGTTTACTGTAATTTTTTTAGATAAATCGCCTTTTGCTACCGCGGTTGTTACCTCGGCAATATTACGTACCTGACCAGTTAAGTTCGATGCCATCTGATTTACAGAATCGGTCAAATCTTTCCAAACTCCACCAACGCCTCGTACTCTTGCCTGACCTCCCAGTTTTCCTTCCGAACCTACTTCACGTGATACACGCGTTACCTCAGAAGAAAACGAGTTCAGCTGATCCACCATCGTGTTGATCGTATCTTTAAGTTCCAGGATTTCTCCCTTTACGTCTACGGTAATTTTTTTAGACAAATCTCCTTTTGCTACCGCTGTTGTTACATCGGCAATATTACGTACCTGACCTGTTAAGTTAGATGCCATCTGATTTACAGAATCCGTTAAATCTTTCCAGGTTCCTCCAACTCCTTTTACCTGTGCCTGTCCTCCCAGTTTCCCTTCGGTTCCTACCTCTCTTGCCACACGCGTTACCTCAGAGGAGAACGAGTTCAGCTGATCCACCATCGTATTAATGGTGTTTTTCAACTCTAGGATTTCTCCCTTTACGTCTACGGTAATTTTTTTAGATAAATCTCCTTTTGCCACCGCCGTTGTTACGTCGGCAATATTACGTACCTGACCGGTTAAGTTAGATGCCATCTTATTTACTGAGTCTGTCAAATCTTTCCAAACTCCACCAACACCTCTCACTTTTGCCTGACCTCCCAGTTTACCTTCTGTACCTACCTCACGTGCCACACGCGTAACCTCCATCGAAAACAGGTTTAACTGTTTCACCATTCCGTTTACCTCTTTTGCAATTCTAAGAAACTCTCCCTGAAGCGGGTTTCCTTCAATAGATAGCGGCATTTCCTGAGATAAATTTCCTTTTGCCACAGATGTGATTACGTGCGCAATTTCAATCGTTGGGTGCACCAGATCTGAGATCAGTGTATTTACCGAATCAACGCAGGAACTCCACGAACCTCTCGCTCCGTCAAGTGCTACTCGATTGGTAAGCTTACCTTGTTTACCAATGCTTTTTCCAACCTTTTGAAATTCGAAAACCATACGTTCATTCAGATCGATGATTTCATTTAAAGTATCGCAAATTGATCTTTTAATTCCATTCTGATCCGTTGGGAAACGCTGAGTGAAATTACCATTTTTAACTTTCAGCAAAATCTTTAAAAACTCTGCATCAGTCAAAATAGATTCTTCTGAATCTACTTGTTTTCTTCTCGGTTTTGAAGGTTTTTCTGAAACAATTGGAAGTTCCAGAATAATTTCCGGAGCAGCCTTAGTTTTATTTTCTTTTTTATTTTTCATATTCCCAACTTTTATCGAATGATTTAAAAAATCTTATATCTTAATCGTAACTAATTTACTGTTTTACACGAACAAAAATGCGGTTTATATACCTTCGTCAAACAGTATTTTCCTTAAATGAAACTGTACAAAAGCATCCATGGAATCAGATCTTTTTGTATTGTCATTATAATTCAGAGGTTTTATAATATAACCTGATATGCCTAACTTTTCTGCTTCTGAACGATCCATTTCTTCTGAGGAAGTTGTCATTATAAAAACTTTTAAATTTTTTAATTTTTTATCTTCCCGCAGTACTTTCAGAAATTCTATTCCGTTCATTCTTGGCATATTAATATCCAATAAAATAACATCCGGAATTAATGACTGCTCTTTATCCCTAAGTATCTTTAAAGCTTCAATTCCGTTGTACGCTGTGTAAAGGATATATTCGCTTTCTAACTTTTTTAAGGAACGTTCTACACTAATAACATCCAGTTCGTCATCTTCAACTAATAAAATTGTTGCCTTTTTCATAACTTAATTATTTCTCCATGTAAAAATAAATTCGGCGCCTTCGCCCAATTTCGATTTAACTATAATGCTTTCCTGCTGATCGTCTATTATTTTTTTGACAATTGCCAAACCAACTCCGGTGCTTTCCTGCTCATTTTGTTCGCGCAGTGTCTGAAATATTTCAAATATCTTTTCGTGATATTCTACTGCAATACCAATTCCGTTGTCCTTAACCGAAAATTCATGAACGCCTGAAAAAGTGTTACAGCTAATTTGAATCAGCCCATCTTCCTGAGGGGTATATTTTACTGCATTGCTAATCAAATTAGCTAAAACCTGTTCTAGTTTAATTCTTTCGGTAAATAAATTGGGCAGGTCGCCTATTTCAAGTTTGAAATTTCTTGGAACAATCGAATCGGCAATTTCATGCACCAAAGCATTTGTATCTATATTTTCTGAAGGCGCTTTCAGGTTTAATCGGGCATAATCGAGTAAACCATTGATTAACGCTTCCATACGTCTGGTTTTTTGTGGAATAATATCGAGATATCTTTTTATCTCCGGAGATAGTTCCTTTTCATAATCCTCCTCTATCCAGCTCACCACATTGTGAATGCCACGAATAGGTGCTTTAAGGTCATGCGAAACTGCGTATGCAAACTTATTTAGCTCTGCGTTTCTGTTCTTTAACTCGTGTATATTCTTATCCAGTTTTTCGGACATTCTGTTAAGTGAGGTTGCCAAAGCGGTCAACTCATCATTTCTGGTATCTTTTACGATTGTAAAATTCCCTTTAGAAATATTTTCGGCAAGACGAACCATCGAAGTAATTCTTTTATTAGTGATATACATGATAAAGATAGTACTCAAAAGTCCAACTATAACAGTAAGCGAGAGGAAAATAAGAGAAAAAGTGCGCGCATAACGCAAAGAGTCCAGAAGCATCTCAGTATGATGTTTTCTCGTTTTATATTCTATCCTGTCAAATCGGGAAAATTTTTCGGCAATAGCATCGTTTATTTTCTTTCCGACATGTCTTTTTAATGAACTATCGAAAAGATTTTGATAAGATTCAGGATATTCTCTTCTTGATTTTATCAATTGTTCCGAATAGCGAACCCAATCATCATGAAGATCGCTAATAGAATCAAGTATGGCTCGTTTTTCATTTTGATTTCCGATGCGAATTTCTTGTTCTTTTATAAGCAAAGGCACTTTTTTGAGTCCGATAAAATACGAACCCAAAAAAGCGTAATCATCTGTAAGCAGGAATCCACGGAAAGCACTTTGCATTTCGATAATCGTTTTATGGGTCTTATTGGAATTACGGATAATTTCTTCTGATCTGGCCAAAAACTGCGAGTTCAACTGCACTTTTTTAGACAGCATATAATTCGTATAGGAATCCGCAACGGACAATAAAATTACCATCGTAAACGCAACAAGAATTTGAGTAGATAATTTCATTTAATTATAGTTAAAGAACCAAGTCAAACTATGCCAATTTCGATTATCCAATAAAAATACTAAAAAAAGTAAAATCTTATCTGAATAATTTTTTAGCACCCTTTTCATTAATGAACCTTTCATGGCTACATACGACATCATAATAAATCCAACTTAAGCAGAAAGTGTATAATGACTTAAAATTCGTTTTAAGTCATTAAAATTATTGGGCTTAGAAATAAAATCGTATGCTCCATGTGCTTTGGCTTCACGAATGATATCATCTAATTGAGATGTAGAAAAAATAATAATAGGGATTTCTTTTAGCTCCTTCTCCTTTTTTATTTCGGTAAGGAATTCCATACCCGTCATAATAGGCATATTTAAATCCAAAAATATAACATCTGGTGTTATTTCCTTCTGCATGAGTTTTCGTAAAGCTTCTACCGGATTATAAATTGCTGTATAAGCCGCGGCTGATACTGATTCAAGTGCTTCCATAAATAATTCACAGTCGTCTGAATCATCATCAATTTGTAGTATATTATTATAAGTCATGCGCTTATCTGGTACTTCTGATGTGTAAAGTTGTTTCAATATTTTTTTCTTTTAAATTAAAAATAAACTCTCTTCTGGCTATAAATAACATTCAATATAACTTACAAATATGAAGGTAATAATATTCATGCTTTTACATAATTTCAGACTAATGTTATATTGTTTCAATCTTATTAACTTCTGCGTAGTTCTTTTGACAATTGAAATTAATGATAATATTATTCTTTTAATAAAATATGGGAATTATATAACAAAAGTCAAAAATTATATAAATTCATTATTTGTCTTACAATTATTTTTATAAAAATTCAATAACAAAACTTAAATTTATTTCTATGAAAAATTTAAACTTTAAGATTATTATGGGAGCTCTATTTTTAATAATTGCATCTATAAGTTGCACTATACCTTGTGATGATGATGATGATTATTCAAGGGATTTAAAACCTAAAGAAGCCGTCAGTATAGATTCTTTAAAAGTCGCATCTCAACATCATAATGAAACTTAATCTAATAAAAATAGGACTTGTTTTTAAAAGCAAGTTTTTTAGTTCTGATACATTTAAAAATCATGATAATCTTACAATTTAATAAAAAACAGCGCAATAAAGTATTTTATTACCTTCAAAAGATTTAAATTTACAAGGGAAGTCATCTGATATAAAAGTCAGCTCAAATATAATGTGCGTATGAAGTATAAAAATATTTTGCAAATTGATGATGATTTTGATGATTGCGAATTCTTTCAGCAGGCGCTGGAGGGGGTTTCAACTGCTGCATACACGGCACTTCATAATCCGATAGAAGCTTTACAAAAACTAATTGACAAGGAAATTAAACCAGATTTAATTTTCCTTGATATCAATATGCCTTTAATGAGTGGTATTGAACTTTTGGCAGAGATCAAAAAAAGAGATACTATCAAAAATATTCCTGTCATTATATTTTCTACAGCTCCTGTATCATCAAGTTTGGCAAAAATACTCGATGCAAAAGATTATGTAACGAAACCGAGTAATTTTAATGAGCTCAAAAATATATTGAGGGATATCTTATAATTACTTATTCTTTACAATTAAGCCATTGAGTATAATATGAAGTATTAAAAAAAAGTCCGCATTACTCGGACTTTTTATCATTTCTACGAACGGACTTCCCTTTTTAAGGTTTTATCGTATCTGTTGCAGTTTTAGGTCTTGTACTACTTTTCTTTGTAGTAGTAGGATGTTTTGTTTTGACCGTATCTGTCTTATACGTAGAAGATTTTGTTGTACTACTTTTTAAAATAGTATCGGTACTTGTTTTTGCTTTTTTTGTTGTTTTGGGAGTTTCCTGTGCAGAGACAGTCCCAACAAAAAGCAGCATGACTAATGTGATTAATAAATTTTTCATAATCCTGATTTTTAAACATTTATAATTTTTTAATACTCGTAATAAGACAAATGTTCAAAAGATTTTAGTCTTTTATTTACATATTTATAATTTAAAATTTACAACATTTCCATAACGGCTCTATAATCTTTTTATAATCAAAGACTTAAGCTATCTTTGATATAAGTATTTACATTAAAACCATGAAACTTACTGATACAAAAAAAACCAAACAAACAGAGCATAATTTTCCAGTTGTTGGCATTGTTGCCTCTGCCGGCGGGCCGGATGCTATTAAAAAAGTAATTAAAGCGATACGTTCCGATTCTGGAATGGCTTATATTATTCTGCAGCATTTATCTCCTGACCCTGTTGGCAGCTTAGCTGAGATTTTGACCCAACATACAGAAATACCTGTTCATGAGATTATAAGCGCTATTAATCTGGCGCCTAATCATATTTATATTATTCCTGAAAACAATAATCTAATTGCTCAGGATGGCGTATTAAAGCTCCATCAGAGAACACGTAATGAAAAAAGAACTGCAAGTATTGATATTTTCTTTGAATCCCTTGCTGAAGTGCATAAAAGTTGTGTTATTGGAGTTATTCTTTCGGGAACTGCATTTGATGGAACTTTTGGATTCAAAAAAATAAAAGAAGCAGGCGGAACAACTATTGTGCAGGACCCTGATACAGCAGAATTTAAAGGAATGCCGCAAAGTGCTATAGATGCTGATATTGTCGATTATGTAGTAGCACCGGAGCTTATTCCTGAAAAATTATTAGTGATACATAATAGCTATAAAGCAAATCACGCTTATAGTGAGGACGAGCATCTTCCTGAGAAAGAAGAAGAAATAGTTTTACAAATTCTAAATCTTATTTTTTCAAAAACTGAAATTGATTTTCGTCACTATAAACAGTCTGTTATCAGACGGCGTATTGCAAGGCGGATGGTCATAAACCATAAAGAAAGCCTTGAGACTTATTACTATCATCTTCGAAATAATAAATCCGAGCAGGATTTGCTTTTTAATGACTTTTTCATTTCTGTAACCTACTTTTTTAGAGACGAAAACTTTTTTGAATCGCTGCCAGAACTTGCTTTTCCGCATCTGGTACAAAACGCCGTAAATAACAATTTACGTATTTGGGTTGCCGGTTGTGCTACAGGTGAAGAAGCCTATTCATTAGCGATAGCCTTACATGAATATTTAACAGAAAAAAATAGTAGCATTAGGGTTCAGATCTTTGCGTCTGACATTTCAGAAAAGTCTATTGCAAAAGCACGAACTGCGATATATTCCGCTCAGGATGTACAACAAATTTCGACGACCCGATTACAACAATATTTTACCAAAAGAGACGGCTATTATCATATCAATAAGGTGATTCGAGACATGTGTATTTTTGCAGTGCATAATATTACAAAAGATCCTCCCTTTGCGAGAATTGATCTGGTTTCCTGTCGTAATGTGCTGATTTATCTTGATTCATTTTTACAAAATAAAGTTTTAAACTCTTTTCATTATTCGCTTAAAGACGAAGGTATTTTGTTTCTTGGGAAGGATGAAAACATTGATGAGGAAACCAACTTATTTACCACTTACGCAAAAACAGAAAAAATATTTATTCGCCAGGCTTCACTTGAAAATTATTTGTCTGACGATGGGAAATCTATTATTACAGATCAAAAAGCAGCAATTGGCGATCAGGAGAAATCTGAGGAATTACTCATTACTGAGTTCAAAAGTGAATTAGCCGAAACAAATGAAACGTTTAAAAGAATAAATTCAGAACTGAAAAGCGCTACGGAAAGATTAGAATCAAATAATGCTGAATTATTATTTGTAAATGAGGAATTAATGGACCGTCAGGAACAACTCATTTCAATGCGGAATTATTCTGAATCTATTATAAATACGATTCGTGAACCTTTGCTAATTATAGATCAGGATTTTTTTATAAAAAGTGCCAATCCTGCATTTTATAAATATTTTGAAACCACACAGAAAGAAACTGAAGGTCATTCTTTTTTCGAGATTGGGGATTGTCACTGGGACATACCTGAATTTAAGGAATTACTTTTTAAACTTCTGGTTGAAAAAGATATTGTAGAAGATTTTAAAATCGATACCATTTGTACTGGTACTGGAAAAAAAATCATGCTTGTCAATGCACGTCGTATTATTAACACACAATCACCAGGAATGATACTTCTCGCGATTGAAGATATTACTGACTTAGAAACTACCAATAGCCTATTGACAAAAAAGAATCGGGAATTAGAGGAATATAATAATGAACTCGAAATATTTAGTATTGCAGCAAGTCATGATCTTCAGGAACCGCTACGCAAAATTCAAATGTTTTCTAACAGAATTATAGCTCATGAAAAAGACTTAAGCGAATCAAGCCTTCATCATCTGGAACGAATTGCGATAGCTTCTTCTAATATGAGTCAGTTAGTTACAGATCTGATTCATTATTCGAGAATTAATCTCACTGAAAAAGAATACAAAAGAACGGACTTGAATGTTATTTTAAAAAAAATAATCTCTGATTTAAAAGATTATATTCTTGAGAAAAATGCGCTCATCACTGTTTCGGCATTGCCCCAGCTAAATGTTATTCCGTATCAAATACAACAATTGTTCATGAACTTACTTATGAACGCAATCAAATATACCGGAGAAAATGTTATACCTCAGATTACAATTGAAACGCAGGAACCTTCCTCTGAAGAAATCATTAAGATTGGCGGAAATCCGGAAATAAGCTATGTGAAAATTTGTGTCATTGATAATGGTATAGGGTTTACTGCAGAATATGAAAACAAAATTTTTGAGCCATTTTACAGGCTACATAATAATGACCAATACAAAGGAAGCGGTCTGGGATTGAGTATTGCTAAAAAGACAGTATCCACTCATAATGGATTTATTACAGCAACAAGTAAAATCAATCAGGGCACTACCTTTTCTATTTATTTACCTAAATAAAAATTCCGTTTTTCTAGATAAAAAGATGCTTACGGGCATCTTTTTTTTGCTTAAATCTAAATCACTGATAATTATACAATTACAAAGTGTAATCTTGTAAAGATACTAGCCGTTACAACTTTAAATTTGGAATACATTAAAATTGATTTTGTACTTCCGGTATCATTAATCACTTTTTTCATCACAAATAAGAATTATCAAAACTGGTTCGGAACCATTCAATCGAATCTCCGGGCTGATATCAGGAAGTACATTTTCATATGTGAAAAAATAAAAAATTTGCCTTAGCAGATTTTGAATTAGTAAATCTATTATTAATTAAAAAACTCAATATTATGAACAGTTTAAATCACAGAAGCAGCAACACCACTGGTATAAAACCATTAGATATAAAATCTGATTCTAAGCAAACTACTTCAAAAAGTGGTGACAAAATAAATAATAGTGACAAAAAATCGACTTTGAAAAAAAATTAAAATAACGGTACTATGAGAACAGAAAATGAGGGAAATTACGGTCTGGATGACCGTGATTTTCAAACTGGCGAACCGTCAGTCAGAGATCCTCAAGGAGATGAATATACAAGTTATGTTGATCATTATGAAAATAATTCAACAGACCCTGATGATCCTCAAGAAGAAGAAACTATAGTAAATGAGGAAGATTCTATTACAAACGATCAGGATAATTTAGACAAGGAATTTATAGATGCATTACAAGATGATAATGCTGAAGAAAATTATAACAATCAGAATAGTACTGATACAGGCGATCCTAATGCCGATGACGGTGCAAATCTGGATGTAGATGATTTATATGAAAATGAAGCATCTGATGAAACTGATCTCGCCGACAATTATCTTAATGATCTTGAAGGTGATCACCTAAATAATCCCGATCTCGACAAAGAAGAACAAAAGATACGTAATAGAGATTCGTTCAAAATTGACTAAACGACCCTAATAATTAACAAATAAATTTAAATCATGGAAAATATTTTTAACTCCGAAAACATAGGAAATATAGGTGAAACCGTAGAAAAGAAATTATCAGGTGTTTCGTCAAATACATTGCTATGTGCTGCTGCTGGTTCTTTGCTTTTAGCAGCAACCTTAAAACTGACTGGAAACAGTCAGGCCAGTACTTTTTTTGGAAAATGGGCTGTTCCGTTGTTGGTCATTGGCTGCTATAAGAAGTATTCAAACTCTTCTTTTTCTAAAACCAATGATAATAAGGAAGTAAAAGAAAGTCAAATAGATGATCCAATAGCGAGTACTTAAAGTAATTGATGTGTTTCATCTGCTTTTCAAATAATCAATAAAAACAGATGAAACACATTAATTTAAGTACCCCAAAAAATAATCTGCTATGGAACTTTACATTATTTTTCAAATATTAATAGTAGCAATTGCCGCAACATCAACCATGACATTATTTAGTTATGCAGTATCAGCAAGTTTTAGGGAAATGTACAAAGAACCTGTCTTGCTTACTTATTTGCTTACTACTTTTAAAATCAACCTTCCTAATGAGACCAAAACTACATTAGCCTGGTTGTTACATTATGGTATTGGAGTGGTCTTTGTAACTGCTTATCATTATTTTTGGGCACGCAATATATTAGAGCTTTCCATTGTTCATGCACTTTTATTAGGCATTATCAGTGGATTTATAGGTATCATCAGCTGGATGGTGCTTTTTAAAATAGCCAACTATAAACCTTCTATTGATTATAAAGGTTATTACATTCAATTATTTGTAGCCCATGTTATTTTTGCCCTTACTGCAACTGCAGTTTATGCTATTTCCTTAACCGTCACTTTGCTAACAAATTCCTATTTCGCACCAAAGTGATCCAATCCAAAAAGGAAAATCTTTCACACTAATTCACACCAAAAAAAATGGCGCATATAGCGCCATTTTTATTTCTCTTTAATCGATTAGATTTTATTTCTTATCAATTTTATATAATCTTCCCTGGTCTGTCACAGCGTACAAAGCGCCGTCACTTCCCTGTGTAATATCTCTGAATCTTTGCCCTTCTCCTTCAAGAAGCCTTTCCTCACCTATTACTTTGTTATTTTCTATAGCAAGACGAACAATATGCATGCCGCTCAAAGCTCCAATAAAGAGATTGTTTTGCCATTCCGGAACACGATTACCGGTATAGAAAGTCATTCCGCTCGGAGATACGACAGGATCCCAGTAATAAACAGGCTGTTCCATACCATCTTGTTTTTGAATTCCGGCCCCTATTTTTGGTCCGTCATATTCAATTCCGTATGTAATGACAGGCCATCCATAATTTGCACCTCCTTTAAGACGATTTATTTCATCCCCTCCTCTTGGTCCGTGCTCAGACAACCAGATTTCACCTGTAGCAGAATTAAGTGCCAATCCTTGCGGATTTCTGTGACCAATAGAATATAACTCCGGTAAAGCTCCTGATTGTGAAAAAGTTGGATTTCCCGGTGCTGCTTGTCCGTTTTTAGTTATTCTGACTACTTTTCCTAATCCCGTTGTTACAGATTGCGCTAATGGTCTGGTTGGTAATACAGAACGTTCTCCTGTACTAACTACCAAATTTCCTGTCTGGTCAAAAAGAATACGGCCTCCATAATGCAGATCGCTTGCGTAGGCAGGATTAGCACGATAAATTACTACAGCACCTTCAATTGTTTTATCGTCATTTGATAATCTTCCTTTAGCAACAGAAGTTTGATTTCCACCAGCTGAAGCTTCCGAAAAAACCCAATAAATCATTCGGTTTGAAGCAAATTCAGGATCAAGACATAATCCCAATAAACCTCCCTGACCAGAAGGATTTACTGCAGGAATACCTGTAATTGCTGCACTTACTTCTCCGGTAGGAGTTACAATACGCATATTACCGGCTTTTTGCGTGATCAATAATCGGCCATCGGGAAGCGTTTTTACGCCCCATGGAGCAGTAAGTGAAGAAGTAATAACTTTAGCTTCATAACTCGTACTGGTCTTAACACCACTAATACGTGTTTGCCCTGCAAAAGCAGGCGCGTAAGTAGTATTGGGCGTCTTAGTTTCTACAGGATCTGTTTTGGTTCCGGGATCCGGAGTAACAGGATCTTTGTCATTCGAGCATCCGCAGGCAATTAAGAGAGAACTCGATAAAATGGTAATATAATTAAAGTATCGCATAATTTCTTGGGTAGGTTTAAGGGTTAATAATTGTTTTGAAAACGGAAGTTTTCATCAATTAAATTTCTAAAATTAGAAATGGAAAACTTTACACAATTAATCGTAAAAATTATACAATTTATTGTCTATCAGCAGAAAAATATATTTTAAGTAATAACTAGCAATCTTTAAAAATGGGAATTATATAACAAATTAAAAGAACTATATAAAATTTTGTTTAATGATCATCTTATATTATAACGCCCTGAAATTTTAAAAGATTAAATCTTAAATAATTTCAGCTTGTATCGATTTCAATTTGTTATTAATACAATTTTTGCCCCAAATTGTATCGATAAGTCTCCGTTAATCATTCTTAATTAGTTTCTGACTCTAAATGTTTTGACGTTCCTATCTTTTTTATAGATTCCCTTATTTTTTCAAATAACAACCTTAAGCTTCTTCGATTTTTACAGCATTTTTCAAATAATTATGCTGTCACAAAAATCAGATTTAAGTAAAAATCTGATAATTATGCAATTACGACCTGTAATCATATAAAAAATAATCAGGACTTCGCAACTAAATTTGTTACCTAATCAGTTTAAATAGCTTTTAACTCAATGCTATTTTTTCTGTTAAGCACCCGAAAAACAAGCTTCTTCTAACCAACAAAACATAACTTATGTCACTTTCCAAATACAATAAAAAAAGAGATTTTAAGCAAACCCAGGAACCCAAAGGAAAAGTTGAAAAATCAGTCGATAAATTAATTTTCGTCGTGCAAAAACATGCGGCTTCGCATTTGCATTATGATTTTAGACTGGAGATGGATGGTGTCTTGAAAAGTTGGGCAGTTCCTAAAGGCCCCTCCTTAAATCCTGAAGTAAAGCGTTTGGCAATGATGGTCGAAGATCATCCGTACAGTTATAAAGATTTTGAAGGAACTATTCCTACCGGAAATTATGGCGCCGGAAATGTTATTGTCTGGGATAACGGCACGTATACACCTGCAGAAAAAACAGATTCGCCTGAAAAAACTTTAATGGCCAATTTAAAGAAAGGACGATTGAGTTTTATTCTTAAAGGAAAAAAACTTAAGGGAGAATTCTCATTGGTAAAACTAAAAGGAAAACAGGAAAATGCGTGGCTGTTAATCAAAAAAGACGATCACTTTATTTCTGAAGGCGATGTATTACACCATAACAAATCTGTTATTTCTAAAAGAACATTAGAAGAATTGCAGGAGAATGCAAAGGAGATAAATTCGGTTAACGAAAAAAAACAAACTGCAAAAGAACCTCAGCAAAACAAAAAAAAAGCGGTCTTTATTAAACCCATGCTTGCCACTATAACTGACAAAGCTTTTGACGATGAAGAATGGGTGTTTGAAAATAAATATGACGGCTACAGAACGGTCGCGGTTATTAATGAAGGCGAAGTTGATTTATACAGTCGAAACGAGATTTCTTTTAATACCAATTTTAAACCCATTGCAAAGGAATTGACCAAAATAGATTATAATGTAGTTTTGGACGGTGAAGTTGTGGTGGAAGATGAAAATGGAAAAGCCAGTTTTCAAATGCTTCAAAATTATCTAAAAACGGGCGAGGGAAATTTAAAGTATTATGTTTTCGACTTATTGAATTTAGAAAATAATGTCATTACTAAATTATCTTTGTTGGATAGAAAGGAATTATTAAAAATCCTTTTTAATAAATATAAGTTTGATAACATTTTTTATGCCGAGCATATTTTTAAAGAAGGCATCAAACAATTTGAACGTGCTACAAAAAATAAGGAAGAAGGCATAGTAGCGAAAAAAGCAGACAGTATTTATATTTCTGACAAACGCAGTAATGAATGGCTTAAAATTAAAACCTCAAATCAGGAAGAAGCGATTATAATAGGCATCACGGAACCCAAGAATTCAAGAAAGTATTTTGGCGCCATTTTACTGGCACAATATGATGGAAAAAAATTGCAATATATTGGAAAATGCGGTACCGGTTTTACAGAGCAAATTCTGGAAGAACTGTATACCAAACTAAAACCTCATTTTACAACAGATTCTACACTAAGCAAAAAAACGGGACTTCGTGAAAAAGTGCAATGGGTTAAACCCAAATTAGTGTGCCAGATAAAATACTCAGAATGGACTCATGACAAGCATTTAAGACATCCTGTTTATCTTGGTTTAAGAATGGATAAAAAACCGAGTGAGGTTCTGCTGCCGGAAAATCTTAATACTTCAAAGGAAGTTACGAACGAAGAAAAACCAGAAGAAATGGAAGAGATTAAAACAAATAAAGCAGAAACTACAACAGAGAATGATTATGATTTGAAGGTTGGCAAAACAGTACTTCATTTAACCAATCAGAATAAGATATATTTCCCAAAGGATAAAATTACGAAAGGTGAAATTGTGCAGTATTATAATGAAGTTGCCGATTTGATGCTGCCGTATCTTAAAAATCGCCCTCAATCACTAAACCGTTTTCCAAACGGAATTGACGGCTCGAGTTTTTATCAAAAGGAAATTGATCTGGATAAAAGTCCGTCATGGCTAAAAACAAAAAAGATATTCTCGGAATCTAATGATGCCGATGTCAACTATTTAATTTGCAATGACAAAGAAACCTTGCTTTATATGGCCAATTTAGGCTGTATAGAAATTAATCCGTGGAATTCAACTATTCAGCATATTGAAAATCCGGATTGGCTAGTAATTGATATCGACCCAGACCAACAGGATTTTACCGAAGTTGTAAAAACTGCTTTAACGGTCAAAGATGTAATGGACGAACTGGAAACAGAGTGTTTATGTAAAACATCGGGAGCCACCGGACTGCATGTATATATTCCGCTTGGAGCGCAGTATGACTATGATTCCACCAAAATTTTAGCCGAACTAATTGCCAAAGAAGTGCAATCGCGCCTGCCAGATACAACCAGTTTAGAAAGAAGCATCAAAAAAAGAGATCACAAAATTTATATTGATTATTTGCAAAACAGACGTGGCCAAACTTTGGCAGCACCGTATTCTGTGCGTCCTAAACCTGGTGCGCCGGTTTCTACTCCTTTAGAATGGAGTGAGGTGAATGACAAACTTCATCCATCTCAATTTACCATCAAAAATGCATTGAGCCGATTTGAGAAAAAAGGTGATTTGTGGACGCCTGTTTTAGAAAAAGGAGCCAACGTTAAAAAGATTATCAAAAAAATTGAAGATCTCCATAAAAGTTAAGAAGACTTCTTCTTTTTACCGTCTAAACTTGCTTTAAGCATGCTCAAAAGATCATCTGTTTGTTTATGGACCACTTTTAGCTCTGCCGCTTTTTTAGGCGCTTTTCCTTTGGCTTTCTTTTTAATGATGTCTAAAAGTTTAGCTGTGTATTCATCTTTAAAACTGCTGATATCAAATTTCTCAGTAAGCTGATCAATTAATTTTTCAGCCATATCCATTTCTTTTGCACTTGTAGATTTAGCAACAGGAGGAAGTTTTAATTCGGATGGATCTCGAACTTCCTGTTCAAAACGGATTCGGTTTAAAACAATCACATTTTTATATGGTTTCAAAATCGCAAGACTTTCTTTATTTCGTAAAACAAAACTGGTTACTCCTACTTTACCGGAAGCTGCCAGGGCATCACGAAGTAAGGCATAGGCTTTCATTGCCCCTTTGTCTGGTTCAAGAAAATAAGGCTGTTCATAATAAATACTATCAATATCTTTTTCTGAGACAAAACTTTGTATGTCAATAGTTTTTGTTTTTATGGCATCAGCCGCCTGAAAATCCTCGTCGTCAAGAATTACGTATTTGTCTTCGATTTTATAACCTTTAATGATGTTTCCATAAGCTACTTCTTTGCCTGTGGTTTCATTAAATCTTTTAAATATAATATTTGAAAGATCTTTTGCATCCAGCATATCCAGATCGAGGTTACTTTCCTGTACTGCCGAAAATAATTTTATTGGAATATTAATTAAACCAAAACTGATTGAACCTGTCCATATTGATCTCATGATTTCTTTGTTTTAAATTGACATTAAATTTAAGGCAGAGTTGTGATTATCTATTATATGATATCGGGAATGTTTTATAAAATAATGCGTTGAAATGTTTTTTGTATGTTGGTTGTCGAGTAATTTTTATCATTTGGAAAAAGAAATTGATATATTTGAAATGAATAATATGTGATTAGAATCAGACATATCTACCTTAATTTGGGTAGATTTGTCTGATTTTGTCAGACATATATACAAGTTGGCAGTAATTTTTAACACGTACTCCGGAAAATACTTCTATGAAAAAAATTATACCAGTATTTCTTGCATTAATTATTATATTGAGTTGTAATAGAAAATATGAAAATTTAAATAGCTTACCGTTTAATGAACTTGTAGCGGAAAGTGATCAAATAGTTATTAAGCTTTATGATTCAACTGTTGAGAAACAAATAACGAGCACAGAATCGAACCCGAAGAAAATATTTAACGTTTCTAAAGAAAAAATACAAAATTTCAAAAGCATTTTTAAAAATGCAAAAAAAACAGGCTATTGTTGTTGTCCAATATCAAACTATTCAATATCACTTTTAGATGATAATGAAGAGTTTGGTTTATTTTACGTTGACACTACAGAATTTAAGGGCAAAGTAAGAATTTATGACTGTAGTTACCAATATTCATATATTTTAGAAGAACAAAAATGGAGAAAATTCCTCAGTGATACGGAAAGATAAAACTACTGCCAACAACTACTACAACGGATTTGAGCATTGGGCTTAATGGAAAGATGGTTTTGTATTTGAATGATTTGGTTAATCCGAAGAATGGGCTTAATTTAGTCCCAAACCCGCTGTAGTACCAGAACGTTATGGGTTACTTGTACAGAAATGACGCTTAAGAAAATAATCCGCAAGTTGTATTTACTTTAAAAAACACATCTAAATGAAGAATTACGTTTGTCTATTATTATTCATATTTCCATTAATAATGAATGGACAAGATTTATCAAATAAAATTGAAAAATCTACTTTAAGATTTCGTGAATTGTTTTTAGAAAAAGATTTCGAAACACTTTCAGATTTTGCGACACCAAAACTAATCGAATATTTGAAAACAAAACAGGATTTAGTTTTCTTACTTACGGAATTAAGTAAAAATTCTGAAGCGAAAGGTGCTAAAGTCACAAACATTACATTCGGGAAAAACTCTGAAATAATTAGTTATAATAATCAACTACAATGCAGTATTCCTTTCACTCTTGAAATGGAAGACGCTAAAAAGAAAGTGAAATTTACAGCTGGTTTAGCACTGATTTCGTTTGACAAAGGAGAAACTTGGCTTTTTACTTTTAAAGTCGAAAAAGAGCCAAAAACGAATAATGAAATTTTAGATTTGGATCCCAGAATAATTATTCCCGAAAGAAATCAAATCATCGTTAACAAATAAAAAAGTAGGATTTACAAGAGTTTAAACATATCTATAAAAAATATTCAAATCAGAAGCGTAATAGTTGGAATCTGCCAAAAGAAACTTGAAAAGTTTACGGTTTAATTGTAATTTCGGCTAAAACAAGCAACCCATAACAACTACTACAACGGATTTGAGCAATAGGCTTAATGGGAAGTTGGTTTTGTATTTGGACTATTTGGCAGATCCGAAGAATGGGTTTAATTTAGTCCCAAACCCGCTGTAGCGTCAGAACGTTAGCGGTTATATTTGAGAAACAAATGAGAAAAAAGACCTTTGCATTATTACTACTTTCAATTCTAATTTCTTGTGCAAAAAAGAAATCAGAAGTCACAAATTTTTCTAATAAAAAAAGTCCTATAACTAAAAATATAAACCTAAAACAAACACCTAGCATTGAGGAATCGAAAAAATTGGAAATTGAGCCTTACGATTTTGATACAATACTAAAAAATGGTTTTCATTTATCTTATCGAGTTTATAAAGACACAGTTGAAAATGAAACTTTACAAAGTTTAACTTTAGCAAAAGGAAAAAAAGATATAAAACAAATCAGTGAAACAAGTTTTCCAATGTTGCATAAAAACTTGGGATATATTGGTGCTGATTTTGGAGAAACTTTTCTATTTGTTCAATCATTTGGTTCTGGAAATCCACACGAAATTCAACTTATTGAAAAGGAAAATGGAAAAGTAATAACTGACGGTACATTAGTTGACAATAATGAAGTTGAAAAAGTATTATTATATATCAAAAACGAACACGAAAAAAAGGAAAAATTAATTTTGCTTGACATCAAAAATAATAAAGAAAAAATAATAACCGATTTTGGTAATTTAGAATGTACTCACACTGGTGGATTAAGAAACTGTATCGTAATTGACACTGTGACGAAGAACGAAATTATTATAAAAACTGATTCCGAAGAAGACAACTTAAAGAAAAAATACAACCGCTAACACACGCTACAAGCAATTTGGGCATTAGGCTTATTGGAAAAATTGGTTTGTATTTGGAAGATTTGGCAAATCCGAAGAATGGACTTAATTTACTCCCAAACTGCTTGTAGCGCGGGAACGTTAGCGGTAATGGTCACCACACTACAAACAAACTTACAAGAATGCTAAATGAAGAGCAATTTTATCGACTAAAAAAACACCTTCCGAGTGACCTCAGTGAAATGATGAAAGAGGTTTATATGAACAATGCTGATCTCATATCTCTCAACAAAGGGGATATTCTTTTGGACGAGCTAAAAAATAATTCCAAATCGCACATTATTTTAAAGGGAAGTTGTGTAAGGTATATTATTAATCCACACGGAGAAGAACGTGCAGTTACATTTCACACAGAGGATTTTATGCCAATACTTGGCAACACCTACATAAAAAGCGACCATTCTCTTGTGAATTATAAGATTAAAGTGAATGAAGAAACTGACCTTATCGGAATTGATATTTCTGTGATTACACAAAATGCTTTGTTAGACAAATCCTATTTTTTATTTGCTCTACAAAATATGTTTAAACTAATTGCAATTCAAAATCAAATTCAAAACCATCAAATTGGGCTTTCAAAAAGAGAATTTTTAAAATGGCTCTGGCTGAATTATCCAGATATTTTTAACCGATTCAAATCGCAAGACATCGCAAGTTTCATAGGTTCAACACCTGTTTGGTATAGTAACTTAAAAGCTACGTTTTTAAGGGATAAATAAACGGTGTTACAATTTCTGTTTCTTAAATTAATTTAAGAAGAATTATTTTCTATGTATCTATCTTTCTACTAGCAAATTAAAAAATAGAAAATATGGATTTAGAAATCAAAACCCCAGCAGAGATTGGATTGAATGAACAAGCTCTAAAGAATTTAGACAATGCTATTCAGACACGCATTGATAACGGCCAAATTTTCGGAGCTGTAGTGATTGTTGCTCGTGGTGGCAAAATTGGACACAGAAAAGCTTTTGGTACGGCCAGTGGCTTGCGTGAAAGTAGTTTTGAAGATCTTTACTTGACGATGTCTTGTGCCAAATCTTTTACCTCTGCACTAGCACTACACTTTGTAGATAGAGGTCTATTGTCATTAAATACTTTTGTTGGCGATATAATTCCAAATTTCAGCATATTTGGTAAAGACAAAATTACGCTTCGCCACTTGCTAAACCACACAGCGGGAGTGCATGCATCAATTGCTCCGCCTTTTCCTTACTCTATTGCTGATTTGATTGATTTTGACAAAATGGTTACTGCTTATTCTACACAACCCCTAGTTTATGAAACAGGTTCTCGTTCTGCCTATACTCAAGTTGCAAGTCACGCTTTGGTTGGAAAAATGATAGAATTAACCGATCCAAAACAACGTAAATTTAAAGATATTGCTCGAGAAGACCTCTTTGAACCATTAGAAATGTATGATACTTCATTCGGTCTGTCAGACCCAAACAACTCTCGCCGTGTTCCAGTTGCCTATACTGAAAAAATGACTACACCTTCATCTGCTGTCACAGCAACAATGCTTGATTCCTTTGCAAATGGCATTGTGCCTGGTGGTGGAGGCTTTACAACCATTGACGATTTATTTAAATTTGCTGATGCTATGCGTCAACAAGGAAATACCGGGAAATACCGCTTGATATCTAAATCATTGTTTGAGTATGCTAGTCAAAACAGCACTGGAGATATGGTTAACCACGCTTGGGATTTTGCCGAAAATGAAAAAAGAGGTGTGCCTTTTCCTGCTAATTTTCATCTGATTGGGGGTTATGCTCGTGGCAAAGGACATTTCCTAACGCCTTGTGGCAGTACTGCGTCAGAAAAAGCAATAGCTGGGATGGGCGGAGGTTCAACAGCTTGGATGGTTGACCCAGAACGAGATCTAACAGTTGCTTTTCTAAGTTCAGGATTTATAGAGGGACTTGATCATTTGCACCGTGTAGCTGAAATTAATGATTTGGCTTTGAGTGCTTGTGAGTAGTATTAGCTTAATAACTGTCAAATTCTAGTGTGAAATTATTTTACCTATTGGGGACAATACATGGCGAAATACGCAAAACTTGCACAAGGAAAAGGGGCGTGATCAAAAATAAATACTTCTGCAAATTACTAAAAAATCATTCCTAAAACCACTACCGCTAACACACGCTACAAGCAATTTGGGTTTTAGGCTTGATTTGAAGTTAGTTTTGTATTTGAGATGATTTGGCAAATCCGAAGAATGGGCTTAATTTAGTCCCAAACTGCTTGTAGCGCGAGAACGTTGGCAGTTATTTCACAGTGGAATCAAGATAATGGAAGAAAACGAAGATAAAAAGGAAATATATTTTAAACGTGTTTATGACAATATCAAAAATATTGGTTATCATACAACTGCAATAATGGAAGAAGAAAACTTCACTCCTTTTGCATACTCAACGGGAATATTTGAAAACTTTAAAATACCTGAATTATTCATTTCAGGACTTGGACCAAATCTGTCAGGAGAACTAATTAAAAACTATGCAGAAAAATTTAAATTCGGAAAAGTTCCTTTAAATGAAAGACTTAATAATTTAAGCGAAAAGTTTCCAGTTTGCTTAATTAAAGTTGATAATGAAGACTTGACCGAATATACCCTAACTTCAATTAAATTTTATGAAAATCGTAATTATGAATATTTGCAACTCGTTTTTCCAGACTTAAATGGAAATTTTCCCAATGAGACTAACTATGATTACGATCAAAAAATAATTGGCGAATTCGATGCTTAAATAAAGAAACAACCGCCAACACACGCTACAAGCAATTTGGGCATTTGGCTTAATAGAAAAATTGGTTTGTATTTGGGATGATTTGGCAAATCCGAAGAATGGGCTTAATTTAGTGCCAAACCGGCTGTAGTGCCAGAACGTTGGCGGTCAGGCTGAAAAAAAACAAGAAGAACAGAAAATAAAATATTATGTCTATAACAACAGAATTAGAATTAATTGGAATGAAAAAAGTGAGTGATGTTGTTGCTTACACTTTAAAGGAAATGAGAAATTTTGCTAAAATTGGTATGACAACCAAAGAACTTGATGACTTTGGTGGAAATATTTTAAAGGATTTCGGAGCCAATTCAGCACCTTTTGTGACTTATAAATTCCCTGGATTTACTTGTATAAGTGTAAATAATGAGTTTTGTCACGGAATTCCATCCAACAAAAGAATACTTTGTGAAGGCGATTTAATAAATATAGATGTATCAGCAGAACTTGATGGTTTTTGGTCAGATAATGGGAATTCATTTGTACTTGGGGAAGATATTTATCAACATCAAAAATTAGTTGAAGCTTCAAAAGAAATATTACATAAGGCAATTAGTAACATTAAAGGCGGAGTAAAAATTGCAGACATCGGATTTCTAATGGAAAACGAAGCTAAAAAAAGAGGTTACAAAGTCATTAAAAATCTTGGTGGACACGGTATTGGAAGAAGTTTACACGAAGAACCAGATGAATTATTGAACTATAGAAACCGATATGACCAACGACGATTTAAAAAAAATTCTGTTGTTGCCATTGAAACTTTCATTTCAACAACTTCATCTCAAGCTGTGGAACTTAATGACGGTTGGACAATGGTTGGTAATAAAGGTGGTTTTATGGCACAACACGAACATACGATCGTTATTACTGATGGAAAGCCAATTATACTAACAGAAATGAACGGAGTGTGGAATTAAATAAAAGCCCGAACCGCTAACACACGCTACAAGCAATTTGGGGATTTGGCTTAATTTAAAGTTGGTCTTGTATCAGATAAATTTGTGTTTATCCGAAGATTTGGCTTCCTTAATCCCAAACCTCTTGTAGCAAGGGAACGTTAGCGGATATTTTCGAAGAACCGAAAAGTAGATACATATTAAAAAAATTAATAATAAATAAAATATTTTTTGAGAGAAAAACGAAACCAAAAGAAAACAGAAAATAGAATATTTAAAAACAAAGAGAAAAAAATAGAGCGAATTCATTATGCACTTTTAATATCAGCTTTGATTTTTTTTATTTTAAATTATAGTTTTTTTGAAAACGAAACAATTGGACACGATATAAGATATAATGTTTATATTTTTTGGTTGCCAATTATTGTTGGATTAATATTTTTTGGAATTTATAGAAAAGACTTTTTAATTAGAAAATATACAGGTTTTAAAGAAACATATGCCAAAATATATGTGATTGCCTTTTATTTATTACAAGGAATTTTGTTTTCATATTTGAGTTTTGGACAAATTGCAGGTGTAATGTGGAATTACATAAATAAAAACGAAGCAGAAAAAAATCAAACAGAAATTATAAATTGCAAAATAACAGGGTTTTACACTAGAAAAAATCCAGATGTATCTTTTAAATTTAAAAACCGAACTGAAGTTTTTAGAGTATCTTCCGAAATGAATCGACAAAATTATAATCGTAATCCAAAAGACTATGAATTAGAAATAACTATACAAAAAGGAATTTGGAATTACTATTTAGTTAAACATTGGGAATTAAAAAACATCCGTTAACAGCCACTGCAACGGATTTGGGCAATAGGCTTTCCCGAAGTATCGGGAGGAAAGTTGGTTTTGTATTTTGTATGATTTGGCAAATCCGAAGAATGGTTTAATTTAGTCTCAAACCCGCTGTAGTAACAGAACGTTAGCGGTCAGACTAAAAAAAACAGACTAATGAAAAGAAATTTAGTAATTATGGGTATTATATCAACAATATTAAGTGTATTTGGATGCTCGCCGAATGGGAAAAAAAATGACGAAAAAATCACTCAATCAATTGAAGAATTTAATAACAGAAAGATCTATACAAAACTAACTGAAGAACTACTTAATAATACTTCTGACGATAAATTATTACAATTAGTTTTTGACAACTTATCGCAAAAGAATTCCGAACATTATGAAAATGAATTTGCAAATGTAATGAGTTGGAACAAATCAAAACAAGCAATTTATATTATTTGGGTTTTGGAATCAGAAGTTAATAATGGTGGTTATAATCAATTTTACTTTAATTCAAGTGGGCAGTTTTATAAATATTTGCCAGATGCTTTAAAATTAGTTGGAGCAAATAAATATTCCGAATTAACTAAAAGAGCTAATAAAACTTTTGAAAAAGAAAATCCAAAAATCACACAACATCAGGATGGAACAATAGAAGGTTTTAGTAAATCTTATGAAGACAATCCATTAAATAAGTTTGACGATGAATTTTATAAACTTTACGAAACAGAAAATTTACAACAACTACAAGTAGATTTTATTAGAAAGCATAAAACTGAATTTATCGACAACTGAAACGTTAAAAAAAAAAGCCCAAACCGCTAACAGCCGTTTTGGCGAGATTGGGGTTTTGGCTAAATTTAAAGATTGTTTTGTATTTGATAAATTTGTGTTTAACCGAAAAATCCCGCATCTTTATTTTCCAACCTCGCTAAGTGCCTAAACGTTATAAGCCATTTTAAACAACAACTAAATAATGACAAAAATTATAAAAACAATTATATTAATTATTTTAATTGCAACTGGACAAATTGCATTCGGACAGTCAGCATTTAATTACAGAAATGATTTCAAAAACATACTTGCCAAAACTAAAGACAAAAGCGATAATCTATCATATGAAAAGCTTTTAAAACGTTTTACTGTTAATGATACTACATTAACTGATTATGATGTTTTGGCTTTGTTAATTGGATACACAGACAAAGCTGAATATAAACCATACAGCGATATAACAACAGAAAGACAAATCTATAACCTTAATGGAGATGAAAAATATAAGGAAGGTCTTGAATTAGGTCTGAAATTCATAAAAACTCATCCATTAAACGTAAAAACCCTTTTTGAAATTTCATATTCTTATCATAAACTCAATCAAAAAGATAGCGCTAAAATTTATTCTAATCAAGGATTTAGAATTTTTGAAGCAATGTATTTTAGTGGTAATGGCAAAACAAAAGAAACCCCCACTTTTGCTTTAGGACCAGCTGATGGACAAGATTATATTTACAAATTTGTTAATGCAGACATAGGAACCATGGGTTCAGGAAGAGATAAAAACGGTGACTTTTTAGATATTCTTGAAGCTAAATTTAAGGATGGTCACACATTAAATCTTTTTTTTATAATTCAACATGCAACAGACAAAATGTTTTCTTCTGAAGATATGGAAAAAATGGAGAAAGAAATTAATACATTAGAAAAGGAAGAAAACTGAAATAAGCTTAACATATAGAAAAACGTCTTATAGCAGCTACTAAATCGGATTTGGGCAATAGCCTTAACGAAAATTGGTTTTGTATTAGTGATGATTTGGCAAATCCGAAGAATGGTCTTAATTTAGTATAAACTTACTCTATTTCCAGAACTTTACCAGCAAGGCAATACTCTCACCACACAACAATTACTTGACAGTTCAACTACAAGTTTTCTATCAATTTTTACAGTAGACAATCTTTACATAAACGAAGAAAATCATTCTCTTCAATGCCTTTTCTGACAATGATTCTAATTTTCTAACCTTTTCAATATTAGCTTTCGTAAACGCTCTTCATGCTCATCTCCCCACCCACCGATGGCTGCAATTATGGGAATTAGCGTTTTTCCAAAATCTGTCAGGCTATACTCAACTTTTGGCGGCACAACAGGATAAATTACTTTTGAAACAAGTTCATGATCTTCTAATTCCTTAAGCTGAATATTTAGAACCCTGCGTGAAGCATCTGGTATTTTGCGTTGCAATTCGCTCGGTCTTTGAAATCCCTCATTAATAAACCAAAGCAAACGTATCTTCCATTTGCCGTAGAGCACTTCACCTATAAGATCAAGTCCACAATTTAAGTTCGGTATTGTTTTTCTCTCATACA
>Ga0247813_10000282_pt1 | contig 56352 bp, 41 predicted proteins | sample UWRJL169409C1_FD_180719 | JGI IMG/M metagenome (GOLD analysis project Ga0247813, IMG submission 180719) | Plant litter microbial communities from Arlington Agricultural Research Station in Wisconsin, United States - UWRJ-L169-409C-1 | ecosystem: Environmental > Terrestrial > Plant litter >... | reverse complement strand
CTCTCCGTTCAGGTTAGAAGTATCATATTCGAAAGTCTCTCTCACATCTACCAATTGGAAATCTTCCTGATTATCTATTTTCTGTTTCAGTTCCTGAACACTAATTTCTTTCATCTCTTTGTTTTTAATAATGTTAATAATCAAATATAAAGTTTATGAATTAATATATATGCCAAGGCGAGGTCAAAATTTGTAATTTCAGTCTTAGCACTGTAACAACTGTCCTGGTCGGGCGTTTAATACTCAACCTTTCTTAAAATTGACACCTATGGATGCTCTGTCACGTTTCTTCTGGTTCTGCTCTGGCGTACATCAGCCTACCTTAGAAAAACACCCTACCGAACATAATAAGTATGTTGGCATAGGGGCCACTATATTCTTCACCGGCCTATTCGCAGCACTATCGGGTGGTTATGCAATGTATTTCGTCTTTAAAGGAGATACCGCAGCTGTACTCTTTGCTATATTTTTTGGATTGCTATGGGGACTTGCCATTTTTAATATGGACAGGTATATCGTATCCAGTATCAATAAAAACTCTTCCTCCTGGAAGCAGATTGCTCAGGCTACTCCCAGGATTTTACTGGCGATTATGATTGGAATGGTGATCTCCCGCCCGCTCGAGCTGAAGATTTTTGACAAAGAGATTAAGGAACGGCTAAAAGTCAGCTACCTGAACAACCAACGGTCAAAAATAGATACCCTGAACAAAGCATTTAATAATAAATATACGATCGAAATTAATAAGCTGAATGAAGTTAAAGCTCAGCGCGACTCTTTAGACAGGGGAATTAAATCAGATCGCCAGAAATTAAATTTTGAAGTATTCGGTACCAAAACAAATGAAACATCTGGCGTAATGGGATATGGTCCTTACGCAAAAAGAAAAGAAGAAGAGCTGAGGCAGCGGGAGCGCAATCTCGACTCCCTGAACTCAAGCATCAATAAACTGGAATCATTTGTTGATGGCAGGAAACAGTTTGACGGACTATTATCAGAAAAACTGTACACCAGTAACGAACTGGACAGCCTGGCTAATATTGCAGGTTTTGCCGACCGTAACTGGGCATTAGGACAACTCAGTTTTAATAAAGACGGCACAAAAGATACGACTACCGCTATGGCGGTTACCTTTATAGGCCTGTTATTCATTTTCTTTGAATGTTTGCCTGTATTCGTAAAAATGATGAGCTCCAGAGGACCTTACGATAGGTCTGTAGAGAATCAGGAGGACAGTCAGGTACATACTTCAGTAAAGGATAAAGACTTTGATATTGAAGTTGTAGATGGTGTGCATGATACCAGGGTTTCTACAACAATAGAAAAAAAGAAGCGAAAACTGAACGACCCTTCTTATCTTCATCCGGATTCTTTCGAAAGAGAAGAAGATTAACCCAAATAAAAAACTAAATAATGATGAAATATTTCCTTTCCGCCTTTCTCCTAATTTTTGTGGTCCGGACTGCCGATGCCCAAGACATTGATAAAATAATCACTAAAGATTATGTTGATCATTTGATAAAAACCCTGAGTAGTGATGATATGCAGGGAAGAGCTACCTTTAGTCCGGGTATTGATAAAGCAGCCACTTTTATAGAATCCGAGTTTAAAAAAATCGGACTGAAGCCATTAAATGGTGCAGCAAACTTCAGACAGACCTTTTACAAGTACCAGCTTACCCCTGTGTCAGCAAGCGTAACGGTGAATACCAAAACCCTGAACAGTGAAGATGTATTGGTTATTGGCAATAATTCAGAAAGCCTGACTTTCGATCAGACCAATAGCGATGGATGGATCAAACTAGATCCATCAAAGACTTTCAGAGAGCAGTACCGTGCGCTGGCAAGAAGTAAGAAACGTCAGCTGGTTCTGGTAGATCCTAAATTCAAAGCCGATTTTAGTCAGCTGAGAGACTATCTTTCAAATGGCGCCGTACTGGACGAAAAAGATATTCAGCAAGCCACTCCATCGGCATTAGTTTTGTTACTGTCTGCCGATACCGATGTAAAAGACTTTAGCGTTTCTCTAAAAAACACATTAAAAAAAATGCCGCTGTTTAACGTAGCGGGAGTAATACCAGGAAAATCCAAAACTAAAGAACTGGTAGTGTTTTCTGGTCACTACGACCATCTGGGAATCCTGAAAGCAGTGGGACAGGATAGCATTGCAAACGGTGCTGACGATGATGCTTCAGGCACCACAGCGATGATTGCTTTAGCTAAATATTATAAGAAACTCAATAACAATGAACGCACCCTGATCTTTGTCGCGTTTACAGCAGAAGAAATCGGTGGCTTTGGCGCAAAATATTTCTCTCAGCAACTCAACCCGGATGATGTTGTAGCCATGTTTAATATCGAAATGATAGGGAAGGACAGCAAATTCGGAAAGAATACTGCCTTTATTACCGGCTTTGAAAAATCAGACTTTGGAACAATCCTGCAGAAAAACCTGAAGGGGACTGCTTTTACTTTTCATCCCGACCCTTACACACAGCAAAATCTGTTTTACAGAAGTGACAATGCTACACTAGCAGCTTTAGGCGTTCCTGCACATACGATTAGTACAGATAAGATTGACATTGATCCATTATATCATACAGTGAAAGATGAGTACAGCTCGCTCGATACCGATAATATCTTATCTACGATCAAAGCGATTGCAAAAAGTGCAATAACGATTGTAAAAGGTACAGATACACCTACCAGAATCCCTAAATTAAGCAATTAGACATTTTCAGCTGCCTAACTAACAGGCAGCTCCATTACATAATCATTCATAAAGAAACCGTTGCCAATTTCTATGTCGACGGTTTCTTTTATTTTAAAACCTGCCTTTTCGTAGAAATCCTTCGCCTTATTGTAACGGTTTACGTTCAGCTCCAGCCAGAGTCCCCCTGCCTCCCTTACTTTATTGACCACTTCATTGATCAAAAATTTGCCGAGACCTTTCCCATGTGCTTCAGGCAATACATACAGCTTATGTAGCTTAAATACAAACCGCTCATGATCTACTATGGAGTAAGACACAAAGGCAAGGTCTTTACTCCCTTCCTGTGCAATCAAAAAGGTATGACCGCTGATCAATTGCTCTAATAAGGCCTCCTTACTGTAAAACTTATTTAACATGTAATCTACCTGTTCCTGACCAAGCAAGTGTGCATAGGTAGGCCCATAAGTCGTAGTTCCTATCTTTTGGATCACTAACAGATCTTCTTCTTTGGCTTTTCTGAGGCTAATCATAATTTTTCGGACAAAAACACAAACTCTGTAAGGAAAGTAAATTCCACAAAGCCATCTTCCACCACCACAAATTCACGTTCTTCCATTTGCATCAGGTTGGTAGCTTCGAAATAGGAAACTACATCAATATAAAATAAGCTTCCCGCAGGTTTCCAGACACTGAACCCCGTTTTAATGGCATATGATTTATACAGCGGCGTGAACACAACAATATTGATCCTGGTCAGGTAAAATGCCAGGTCGGCCACCGACTTATCAGTATCAATAATGTTTACTGCCGGATACTTTTCAGAAATCAAATAGTTTAATACCGTATTATACTCATCACCGGGACCCATAATAGATTTTGTATTCTCCTGAAAAGTTAAGCCCTCTACAGCATTTAATACAACATCTACTTTTAGCCCCATGCTAATTACTTTTTCATAAATAGCGCCATTAACAATTATCGTTGGGCTCCATTCCAGTAGCTGACCTAAATATTCTTCGTCAAACGTGCCAAGATCGTGGATATATAAGGCAGGCTCTTGTTTTTCTTTTACTATATGATGCGATGACATGCTGCTAATATATTAATTGATTTACGAAAAGCACATTTATCCTTTTAAAACCTTCGCTTTCTCCAGATCAAATTCTTCCTGTGTGAGTATTCCCGCATCCATTAAATCCTTAAGATCCATCAATGCCTGCTTTTTAGTTGCCATATCACTTACAGGCAACGCTTCAGCTTTCTCTGCTGGTGCGGCCGGCACCACTGTTCCCGGCGCACTGAACTTCAGGATCAGTTCCGTAATTTCATTGTGTCCTTTGATATTAGAATAGTCAATCGCTTTTTGCTCTTTCACATTTACTATGGTAACATCAGCATGCTGCTCCAGCAAATACTTCACAATATCCTTTTTACTATTGGCTGCTGCATAATGTAAAGCTGTATTGCCGGATTCATCCTGATGATTGATACTGGCACCCTTATCTACCAGCAATTTTACCATACTTAAATAACCACCCTTAACAGCAGCCTGCAATAGACTCTCACCACCATAGGTACTCTTGCCATTTAAGCTAAAATTACTGTCTAATGCAGCATTATTAATCATCTCCGCCCAATCCAGATAAGAATCCATAGACTCATCCTGACCAGCGAAGGGTTTCGCATAATTTACATCCAGCCCATTTTCAAGGAACAGCAAAACTGTCTCCTTTTGATTATTATTACAAGTATACCAAATTGGAGAAAGACCATTTTTGGCAGTAATAAAAATGTCGGCACCTCTCTTGGTCAGCAATTTGACTATCATCTGGTTGTTTTCAATACAAGCAATCAGCAAGGCACTTTCACCCTCATGATTAAGATGGTTTATAGCGATGCCATTATCCAGCAACAGTTCTGCCATCGCTGTATTTTTCGCCCTAACAGCAAACAGCAATGCACTCTCCCCAGTATTATTTGTTCTATTGATGTCTGCTCCACTGATAAGCAGTGTATTTACGATTTCTCTATTGCCACAACCGGCAGCAATCAGTAGTGGCGTTTCCGATTTATTATTGTCCTGATCTACTTCCAGCCCTAATTCTATTAATCTTTTTAAGACTTCTGTCTGGCCTGTACTTGCAGTAAGGTGAAGAAAACTATTTCCCTGTTTATCATTGATGTTTATCCTGGCTTCCTTATCAAGCAGATAAAGCGCAGTCTGTTTCTGCTTTTGAAGTAATGAAAAATACAGCGGCGTTTCACCATCATGATCTTCATAATCAATGTCGGCCCCTTTATCAATTAATATTTTAACAATATCAAGGTATCCTCTGTGTGCAGCATAGTGCAAGGCAGTGCGGCCCTTCTCATCAGTATAAGTAACATCCGCATCGCCTGCGGCTAGTAATAATTCAGCTATTTTTCTATTGCCATTTTCACAGGCTACAAGGAACGACATCGACATCTTCGCTAGGAGTTAATTGAGTTAGAAAGTAATAATTGTACTGTTTTTGTTTTTAGATTATCATCCGATGCAAGCATTAAGGCTGTTTGATCCTTCGTATTCGTAAGAGAGATATCTGCTCCGTTTTCCAGGAGAAACTTAACTTTCCGATAGGTTTCTTTCGCTACATTCTGATCGTAGTTTACATTGAAAGCACATACCTTATGCAGTATGGTGTTCCCCTCATTATCCTGTTCATTCACCTCTATTCCACCTGCGTTAAACCCGGCCTCAAAAATTGCTGCTGGTTTTTCTGCGAGCCAGTCTAATCCGGATTTATCTTTTTCATAATACCTGGAAGTCTGCTTCAAATCAGCGCCCTGCTCAAGTATTTTCACCAATAAAGGAATATCAGATTCACGACTGGCAATCCTTAAAAACTCAGTTAAAATATGCTGCCCGTCTTTGCTTACTAAATCAAAATCTGGTAAAGCATAGGCAGACAATTGTTCATATAATTTCAAATCAAACATAAGTGCCGCAGCCCAGAAAAAGGCCGTATGATCATCCTTGCTTTGTTCATTAGGATTTGCTCCCTGCGCCAGTAACAAATCGACCAGCTCCAATTTTCTTTTCTGCACGGCCAGAAGTAAAGGTGTTTCTCTAACAATATTACCTTTATTGATATCCACACCTTCATTGATCAGCAGATCAATATATCCGGCGCTGATCTTTGGATCCAGCATATTTTTGCTGGCTACCTGAAAAATAAGAGTTTCATCATTTTTATTCAGGTAGTTGACACTGCATCCACCATCTATTAAACATTTAATAATCCTGACATCTGCCTTTTGATCAAGCGCATAACTTAGAATCGTCTGATCCTGCACTTCGTCATTGATATTCTCGAATTTGCTGATAAAACGGCCTAGGTAATCCACGGTTTCTTCATCAGCCGGCAAATTAACTACGGTACGGAATACGGACTTATCAAAGGAATCGTATTCATAGACATCGACTTCAATGCCGCCATTTTCAATCAAACTATCGATGACATCGAATGCTTTTCCACGGAACACCCTGGAATATATGGTCTCCAAATCACTGTCCCGAAGGTCTTTTGGAATACGCTCACCGCTGTCTAACAAGGCTTTAGCCTGTTCAAAATTATTATTTAATAGTGCTTCCACTAAAGGAGTTCTGTCTGTCATATTGAAAAAGTATCAGCTTTAAAGCAGCTATAGATTTCATGATTAAAAACATGATTTCAGGATAGCAGCGAATATTATTCTATAAATCAAAAGTGTAACGAATTCTCCGGCTTTTTATTACGCGTTAATTTTTAATAAGTACATTTACTTTCCACCCTTTACGAGGCTTTCATAAATGGCAATACGATGTGTCCTTAGCTTGTAAGGGATTTTTTCCTTACTATTACTCATCTGGAAACCTATTGCATGAGATTCCTTCACAGGCATATGACAGTCGATACAGTTTTTAGCAAGCACAGCCTTATTTTTTTCAGGCACCGTTTTATGCGCAACATCTTTATGGCAGCTTACACATTTGTTGGAATAGATCTCTACACTGATCTTCGTATTATCATGAACATCGTGACAAGTGATACATTCCGCCTTCCCTACTTTATAACACATACTCGCTTCCAGCAATTGTTTCTGCTTTCCATGCACGTCCGGATCTTCACCCCTGTAAACATTATACTGGGGTAATGTTTTAAGCGTATCTCCCGGTTTAAAAGAAAATGTTGAAGTCAGCGTTTGTATCCCTGTACCAGAATGACATACCCCACACATATCAATTCTTCTTGTAAGCGCCAGCGATTTATAACTTACCATATAATTAGCCTTTTTCACCAGTGGATTTTCCTCATGAAATTCTACATGCTGAGCGGCAGGTCCGTGGCAGCGCTCACAATCTATACCAGCGATCAAAGAGCCTTTGATGAATTCTTCTTCTACACCGAAATTATCAGATTTAACTAGTTTTTTATCAGCAAATGAGCTGTGACACTCCAGACAACGCGAAACAATAGGACGTCCGAAATAAATCTGGTCGGTCGGAAAACCAGGACTATTAACCCATTGATGTTCTTTAGTTAGATAATTCAATGGCATCTGCATCAGCTTATCGCCAAACCAGAAAGCAAAAGTATAAGCGCTGATTCCTGCGCCAAAAACCATATCTGTATGCTCAGTTTTCATGTCTTTCCCATTCACAATGGCCGACTGATATAGACCATCTTTAAGATTCTTTACACCGACTTTGGTATTTTCACTAAAAAGGAACTCACCGTCAGGCAAATGGAGGCTGTCTGCAGAATTTGGCTTTGAAATCATTCTGGAGGCACTGAAATGTGCATTATGCGTATATGATTCTGCCAAATCTTTGTGGCATTTCATACAGGTAGAAGTGCCAGCATATGTAGGTCCACGACTGTTCTTACGCTCTACCTGAGTACATTGCACAATCGCAAACACGAAAACAGCCAGAATTAAGAATATAAAAAAGAAACGTCTTTGGGCCATAAAATATTTGGTTGTTCAGATCAGGCAATTGATACCTAAAGTAGTCAAAATATTTTATCAAGGTGAGGGAAAGATCAACATTCCTGCATTAGATTTTTTAATGCTTAAATACTGTCTTTATCAAATATTTCTTCTCCTCATCCTTCTCTGGAGCATTGATATGAACATAAGTAGTATCAGCATCCAAAACAAGACTGTCACGATTAATTATGACCACTTTATTAAATGGGAGGTAATAAACCTTCCCTTCATCATTAAATGTAGATGGTTGGTAAACTAAATTCATTTTAAGATATTTTGTTTCGGCATCATAGTTCCAGTCGCCCTCAATCGGATTCTTTGAAGGATGGAGCTGCAATGTCGCTTTTGAATTCTGACTAAGTGCAAGTATTATGTCATGAGTAAGGACTTCCTTGGTCATGGATTTCTTTTTATCGTATAAAACACCATTACGATAAGAGGAAGTTTCACTATACTCCATTTTCCATGGTTGTCTTACTAGTAGTTCTCTAACTGACTCAGATTTTTCGTTTTTTTTACAACCTATGAAAAGAAACAGAGAAAGTAAAAGCAGTATTTTATGAAAATGCATTCGTTTTTTAATTTTTTTTGATGTAATTATTTTAAGATAGTAGGGCTTGAGTGAGTATTATTTTGTGGACATTAACTCTTTTAATGCGCGCCGGAACCACTGTGCATTTTTTCGGCGTAAGTATCCAGGTAGCAATTTAATCTCTGAACGTATAGCCTGAAATTGCAGACGGGCATCTGCATTATTTTGCTGCTTTTTTAAGAATTGGCCATAATGATACCTTGCTTCCAGCGAGTGATGGATCCGGATAACCCGTCGGTATCCTTCATCAGCAAGATCATTTTTACCTATACCGTCCAGCGCTCTAACGTAAAGCAGTTCATCCTCTGCAATACTGAAACGCCCGCTATTTTTCGCATTTAGTTTGTCGAAATATGCAATACTTTCTTCGTACTGCTCATTATAGAAATACTGTCTGGCTAATTGCAAAAAGATCCCCGGATCGTCAACATATAAGCCCTTCAGACAACTCAGTGATAATTCTATTGCGTTATCATATTTTTTTTGTTCAGCGTAAGCTGCTGAAAGTCCTAGTCTGTTAGTGATATTATCCGTGATTAACACCTTACGTTCCCATTCTTTAATCTTTTGCTTGGGCAGGAAGTATTTCTGCAGATTATTCAGGAAAGTACCATGAGTAATTTCAGGCAATAATTCCATGTAAAAATAAATCGCAACACCAACAAGCGGAAGAAATATCAACAGGTATAACCACTGTTTTCTACCCGTTTTAAGCGCATGGATAATAGCCAGGATTTGTAATGGGACAGCGAAATAGTAATAGTTGCTCCAAAGTTCAAACATATTGAGATAACGTTAATTTGAAAACGAAGATAATCAATATCAAGCAGCTAATTCAACAGGAATTATTTGATAATTGAAACAATGTAAAAGATGGACTATAGAAGCTGGAAATTCAGATAATGGTTAGTGAAAACTAAATAACAAAAGCCCTGCAAATATTACAGGGCTTTGAATGAAAATTAGAATTAGAATAAAAGATAAATTTTGAATCCAAGATTGTCGATAAAACCATCTGTACTCATGTTAAAGCTAGTTTGCTTTGTCTTATAGTCCTGAAAGTTAGTATTATTTTGCTCCTGACTATTATAAGAAATATTCGCCGATAATAAGTTTGTTTCGAAAGCGAAGCGCTTTGAAACAAACCAGGTTAAACCACCATATCCACCCAGAGAGTAACTGTTACCAGTTGTCGTATCTTCCCGTTGGTTTGTTGTCCTATTATAATTTTTTTGCTTTGAATATGAATAACCTGCTTTACCACCTGCATATGCATATAAGGTCTTTATCAAAGGATAGTATCTCTGATAGGTAAGATTTCCACCATACAATTTACTTGACTGATCAATATTCTCATTAGTACTATATTCATTGGTCCCATAGTTTAAGTCTAGCCCTACTCTGGTATTGTCTTCTATAAACAGCCCATAACCCAAAGTAAAGGATCTTGTTTTGTTTTCATTCCTAATTTCCGGACTGTTATTATACTCAGTCTTACCAGTGTTAACATTTACACCGAACCCTAAAGTATTGGTGCCTTTCGTTTGCGCATACCCGCATAGGGACAGCGATGCTGCTAGTGCAGTAAATAATAATTTTTTCATTTTGTGTGTTGTTAAGCCATAAACTTAAAACATTTATTTCAAATTAGTAAAACTATTTGAAATATAATTTTCACAACCGGAAGTTTAAGACAAAATAGAAAACCACAGGAAACGATCTTTATCAAATACAACAAAAATAACACACACCGATTTCTGTTTTAAGAGGCCTATTTTTCATTATTTCCTGATATGCTTATTAAAAAGGGCTAAAAGCAATTGGTTATTAATTTAGACTACTGCGATTACCTGCAGGCAGAATTTGAATCTGCACCTTTCCCCTTAGGGAACGTCATACCGAAGTATTACCAATTTACGGCACCTTAATGATAATTATAAAGAGCAACTGGCGAACGCAGGACGGAGGAATCTCTTTGGGACTCGAACCCACATCATAATTTTCATTACAATGCCCACCTCCTTCATGTGCGAGAAGTAACCCGGTTCTACGGCATCTTTATATTTTTCAAATTTCTTAATGTATGGGAACATACCGTTCCCATACATGTTTATAGTTCTGTTTGATAGATTACATTTAAAGCCTTTTCTCCATTCTCCAGCGCATCCAACACTTCAAAAACTTTGTCGCTCCATCCGGCTATGAGGAACACACTGTTACGCAACACTTGTAATGGAGCTTGTCCATAGCCCTTCAGATCAAACAGATACATCTTCGCCTCAGGTGCAACTTCCGCTTTATATCTCAACCACAAGGCATGGATATGATCACCCGTTGTAGACGACGTATTATACAACTGGCAGTCGGTAAACAACATTACTTTGTCCATTTTAACCTTCCTGGTTAATAAATCTTTGATCACCAGATAACCGTTCGTTGCATAACCTACTTCGCCCTCACGGCGATAAAACTCCATAACGTTTCCCAAAATATTGTTGCCTTGCACTGCTATTGTCTTCCATGTATCACCGAACATACCTACTTCCACATTTTTACAACGTGATTGTAATAACATTGCCAACATCAGGCCTATATCATACAGCAGTATCTTTGACTTTGCAGACACCGGAGTTTGCATCGAACCTGATACATCACAGGCCAGGAGCACGCTAGATGTATGATCAAATCCTTTGATGTTAACAGCACTTGCCTCAACTGCTTTTTCTAAAGCACCCAATAAACCTTCAGCATAATATTTGCTCCCAAATAAAAAAGCACTCAGTTTTTCCCTTAAACCTCTTAAAGGAACCTCTATTTGAGAGTCTAATAACAATTCTCGATAGGCCGCCAGATAACGGAAAGGGAACTGTTTAGCTCTGGTCACTTCATCAGCATCAGATAAGCGTACACAAACCTTTTGGAAATGCTCATAACTTACGCCTGCCTGCAGTATATTGCGCAGATTACGTAACAAAGCCATATAACCAAGTTTACCGCTATCTATCAACTCCTCCCACTTGGCACAGAAAGCATTGGCTTTTGCTTCCTCACTATCGTAATTGAGCTGGCCCAATGCTGACAGCTCGGTTTCCCAGGTATAAGCTGTTGTTAAAGTCCGGTTCACTATTTTATCGAATAGTTCTTGCTGTGCATCATCCTTTGCCTTTGGGTGAACCAAAAATAAAGCATCCCGCAGTTTGATATTACCATCACGGTCATACTTGGCAAACTGATATTCATCAAAGCGATTAAAGGCCGTCGCCAACCCCTTTTGGATTTGCTTTGATAACCGGTTTAATTTTTTAGTACCAGTACGCTCATTTAACAATTCATAACAGGCCAGTAGCTCTGTGATCTCATCCGCACGATTAACCACTCCTGCTGTAACCCGGGCAACAAGATCATCACCCGAGTGCAACTTAGCCAGTTCCGTTACCAAAACTAAAGGAACCGAACGCATATTCATTTTAGTGCGGGCATATACTGCCAGCTTTCCCACAAATATGGGATCACACTTTCTTATCAATTTTTGCAGACGGATTAAACGCGCCTCATTCTTTTCATAAAAGGAATCGTTTAAGCTCCAGGTAACAACGGTGGTATATAGTTCCATTTCCGCAGTGAGCGTAAATGCTTTTGCACCTTCCTTGTTGATTACCTGATCTTTTGCTCTGCTTAAGTTGTTAAATTTCATTTTAAACCTCCTTCTTTCTTATTGTTAATCCAAAGAAACATTTGTCCTGCGCAATCTATTTGCGCAGCTAAAAATATTTAATAGATTTAACTAATTAATCTTCCGGCTTTTCCCTTGGATCAGCCATTCTCACAATTCTAGGCTCAAAGCTGGCCAGAACTTCCACCAGATCATTTTGCGCAGCCATAACAGCATGAATATCTTTGTAAGCCATTGGCGCTTCGTCCATATCACTACCCATCAGCGTAATACGTTTTTCAATGAGGTTAGCTGCAATAGTTTCTTTATCCAGCGTTCTAAAAGCAGCACTTCGGCTCATCAGCCTCCCTGCGCCATGGCTTGCAGAATTAATGCTGGTCAGGTCTCCCTTTCCACGCACTACAAATCCTGGTGTACTCATTGAGCCTGGGATAATTCCCAAGACCCCTTCGCCAGCCGGCGTTGCTCCTTTTCGGTGTACCATGACATCCGTACCATCAGCAAGCTTCTCCTGCCAGGCAAAATTGTGGTGATTTTCTATTCTCTTAATCGGACTAACTCCTAAATCCCGTGCTATTTTATTATGTATTTCATGGTGGTTAGCGCTTGCATATTCACCTGCAAGGTTCATCGCTATCCAGTACTCTTGTCCTTCGTCCTTATCCAGATCAAGCCAGGCCAGGTGTTTTGCTTCAGCAGGCAGCTTGGTTTTGGTCATTGCAATCTTACTATAATGGTTAGCCACCGTACCTCCAAATCCACGAGATCCGGAATGTGATAACAACGCCAGATAATTACCTCCAGGAATACCCTCTAAAGCCCCCTCCGCAATAGTTAGCTCACCCCATTCTACAAAGTGATTTCCTGTTCCGCTTGTACCTAACTGCGCATAAGCTTTGTCCTTTAAGGAACGTATCACTTTTGTTTCATTCCACGTTTTGCTATCAAATAAAGAACTGTCGAAGTATGATTTGGTCGTACATCCCATACCAAAATAGGTATTGTCGACCAGGATACTTTTCAACTTGTCCTTTTGTGTATCTACCATATTGGCAGGGAGATCGAAAATACTCAGACACATGCGGCATGCAATGTCTACCCCAACAGCAAATGGTATAATTGTATTTGCTGTAGTAGCCAATACCCCACCAATTGGCAAACCATAACCTTGGTGAGCATCCGGCATAAGGGCGCCCGCAACTGCAATAGGTAATTGTATTGCCGTTCTCATCTGTGCTAAAGCGCCCACTTCAATATGTTCTAATCCCCACACCGGGAATTCAGCTATTTCCTCTTTCAATTTAAAATTACTACGCTCCTGTTTCACGAACTTCCCTTCGTTCCGCATCGCGATAACACTATCTGCCAGGTTCTTAAACTTACCGCCTTTTCTTAAGGCATAGGGCATCGGATCATCAATCAACGCCTCCAGATTAGCCAGTATTTCAGACTTAGGCATTACCCCGTGTTTCAGCAAGCCATTAGCCACACGACTAAAACTTACTAATATTTCCACATCGTTGATCCCTAATCCTTGCAGTTCACTATTACTGATCTTTTCTTTTTCCATGATCGTTTTATTATTTGATGATACAAAGAAATACAGGTCCTGCGCAGTGTATTTGCGCAGTAAAAAATAATTCATAAATTCATCAAAATAATTTTAATCAGATGCCAGTTAACCGTAATGCCCTCATTCGCTACCGTACTCTTGATCAGTGTTTACAGAACAGACATAAAAGATGGAGTCTCGATGATCTTATTGAAGCCTGCAGTGAGGCACTGTATGAATATCAGGGGATAGACACAGGTGTGAGCAGAAGAACTATACAGGCCGACATGGAAATGATGCGCAGCAACAAGTTAGGTTACGAGGCACCAATTGTAGTAGTGGACAAAAAATATTACACCTATAGTGACAAGGATTATAGCATCACCAACAGTCCTTTAAATCAGCAGGACATGCGGGTACTGACAGAAGTGTCTGACCTGTTGAAACAATTTAAAGGCTTCAATCATTTCACAGATCTTACAGAGATGGTGAGTAAATTGGAGGACAAGATTTATTCGCAGAAAATGCATAGTCCGCCGATAGTAGATTTCGAAAAGAATGATAACCTGAAGGGATTGGAATGGATTGAGGTGATTCGTAAAGCCATCGTAGCCAAAAAAACTATATGTATTACTTACAGGTCTTTTAAAGCAAGGCAGGCGAGCACTTTTTGTTTCAGCGGTTACCTACTCAAAGAATATCGAAACCGCTGGTTTGTTTTAGGCATGCAACATATGCGAAACTCTCATATCATGAATCTTGCACTGGATAGAATAGAAACCGTAGAAGAACATGAGGAAGATTATAAAGAAAATAAAACGCTGGATCTGACCACCTATTATGATGATTGTATTGGTGTAACGAAAAGCCCAGGTCAGCGTGACTGCGAGGTTATTTTCTGGGTGGATAATGACAATGCTCCATATGTCATCACAAAACCTTTACATCATACTCAAAAGCTGTTAAGTAATGAAGCTGGTGGAAAGATCTTCAGTATTAAAGTGATATTGAATTTTGAGCTGGAAAGGGAATTACTGGGTTTTGGAGCTAAAATGAGGGTAATAGCGCCAAGGATATTGGTAAAACAGATCAGGGCACAATTGAATAAGACAATGGAGCGATATGAATCTATAAAAGAGAGTGATTAGAGCATGGATAATAGATTAACATTAGGGTCATTTGAAATATTAAATTATATAATGATCCTATTAGCTATTAATACCGTTGGTATTCGTTTTTTAAATATATACCAACATATCATCTAATCTAGATTATTTATAATGCATGAAACATTTACTTCTAACAAATGTTTTTGAAGTGTGATGTGCATGGGTTTGAATACTAATTCAAGTATTCCAATATGCGAAGCATATTATTTATGAAACACTATGAGATCAATCTTACCATAAAAGATGTACAGATTTTGAGTGGATTTGCCTACAATCCTTCAAAAATACTTTTTCTAAAAGCAAAAAAGTCAGTTAATAAAAAATCTCAGCACTGGCTTTCCTTACAATCTTTTTGTTCTTATTTTGATATAAATTATGGGAGCGCATTTGCCGTTCTAAATACCTTCTATACCAAATAAATTATCTTAAATTTCATTAGATTACTGACAGCGTATTTAATCGTAAAGAGCAAAACTAAAAAGCTCAGTAGCATTTATACTACCGAGCTTTTGTGGTCCCGACGAGAATCGAACTCATATCTAAAGTTTAGGAAACTTCTATTCTATCCGTTGAACTACGGGACCAATACCTTACTTAATTACACTTCCATTTGCATGGTTTTGCAAAGGTGCCACAAAAGTAAGTTTTCCATCTGAATTTTCAGACATTAAAATCATTCCTTGTGATAAAATTCCTTTAATTTCTCTCGGAGCAAGGTTTACCAATAAACTAACCTGCTGTCCGATAACTTCTTCAGGAGTAAAATACTCAGCGATTCCTGATACAACCGTCCTTTCATCTATGCCAGTATTTAAAGTGAGTTTTAACAATTTTTTAGTCTTCTCTACTTTTTCCGCAGCAATGATCGTTGCTACACGGATATCCATAGCACTAAACTGATCAAAATCTATGTTTTCCTTGACAGGAGCGGCCACAGCATTCGCTTTAGTGTTATCTTCTTTGCTCTGGTTTAACTTATCAATCTGCGCCTGAACCTCTGCATCTTCAATTTTCTCGAACAATAAGGACGCTTCATTTAACTGATGTCCACGTACCAGCAGATTCGTCTTACCTGCATCTTCCCATTGGTGACCACCATAATTTAGCATCTTCATCAGCTTATCCGCAGTAAAGGGCAGGAATGGTTCTATTAAGATCTCCAGATTAGCAACAATCTGCAAGCTGATATTCAAGATTGTGCGCACACGGTCTTCATCAGTTTTGATTACTTTCCATGGTTCCGTCTCTGCAAGGTATTTATTACCTAAGCGAGCCACATTCATCACTTCGGTCAACGCTTCTCTGAACCTATAATTTTCTATCGAAGCACTAATTTTTGCCGGATATAAAGCCAGCTCATCTAATACTTGCTGGTCAAGCTCAGTTACTTCCATTAACATCGGCACCTTACCGGCAAAGTATTTATGCGTCAGCACAACCACTCTATTCACGAAGTTACCGAAAACAGCAACCAGCTCATTGTTATTACGCGCCTGGAAATCTTTCCAGGTAAAATCATTATCCTTAGTCTCAGGAGCTGTAGCCGTTAATACATAGCGCAAAACATCCTGTTTATCCTTAAATTCAACCAGATATTCATTTAGCCATACCGCCCAGTTTTTAGAAGTCGAGATCTTTTGACCTTCTAAATTCAGGAACTCATTTGCCGGTACATTATCCGCCAGAATGTAATCGCCATGTGCCATTAACATGGCCGGGAAAATGATACAGTGGAATACAATATTATCTTTTCCTATAAAATGCACTAGTTTGGTAGCATCATCTTTCCAATATTCTTCCCAATTGCCTTTCTCTACACCGTTCTGGTTGATATAATACTCTTCCGCTTTAGGATTCCAAACATCAAGACGTGCATATTCAAAAAGCTCTTTAGTGGCCGATATATAACCAATAGGTGCATCAAACCAAACATACAATACTTTTCCTTCTGCATCTTTAACCGGCACTTTAACACCCCAGTCCAGATCCCTAGTCATTGCCCTTGGTTGCAAACCTGCCTTTAGCCAGCTTTGACACTGACCGTAAACATTTGGTTTCCATTCAGGATGAATCTCAATATATGTCCTTAACTGCTCTTCATATTTTTCTAAAGGCAGAAACCAGTTTTTAGTCTCTCTCCTAACTGGCGGCTCACCAGATAATGTAGATTTTGGATTGATCAGATCAGTCGCATTCAATGTACTGCCACAGTTTTCACACTGATCGCCATATGCATGCTCGTAACCGCATTTCGGACAAGTTCCAGTGATATATCTGTCTGCCAGAAAAGACTGTGCCTTCTCATCGTAATATTGCTCCGTAATCTCTTCCGTAAAAACACCTTTATTATAAAGTGTTTCAAAGAAATCAGACGCAGTCTGGTGGTGCATTTGAGAAGAAGTACGGTGGTAAATATCAAATGACACTCCGAATTCCTTAAAAGAATCACCTATTATTTTATGATATTTATCTACTACAACCTGTGGTGTAACACCTTCTCTTTTTGCCTTTAATGTGATCGGCACACCATTCTCATCAGAGCCGCAAATAAATTTAACATCTCTGTTATTCGAGCGCAAATAGCGCACGTAAGTATCAGCAGGTAAATAAACACCAGCTAAATGCCCAATATGTACAGGGCCATTCGTATAAGGCAATGCCGCCGTAACGGTATATCTTTTTATTTTACTGTTATCCAAAACTATTTTTATTATTTTGTCAAAGATAAGTGTTTTACCAATGATTAAACAGCCAGCCCACCTAAAAAAGGGAGACAAAATTGCTATTGTTTGTCCCGCCAAAAAATTAAAGAAGTCAATTGCCCCTGCAATAGCACTGTTAGAAGAGTGGGGTCTCGAAGTAATCTTAGGTAAGAGTGTGTATGCATCCTTCAATCAGTTCGCTGGAAACGATGCTTTAAGGGCCTCAGATCTGCAATCTTTCCTGGATGATAAAGATGTCAAAGCAATTATAGCAGGACGCGGAGGATATGGTACAATCCGTATCATTGATCAGCTCGATTTTACGAAGTTCAATGAAAGCCCTAAATGGATAGTTGGATTTAGCGACATCACTGTGCTGCTATCTCATTTAATCGCGGTTTGCCAAATACAAAGCATCCACGGACAAATGCCGGGCACATTTGAAGATGCGACCCCGGAATCTCTTGAAAGTTTGAGAAAAGCATTATTTGGAGAATCACTTTGTTATAATTATATCAGCGAATTCCCTAATAAAGAAGGCAAAGCAGAAGGAATATTGGTAGGAGGGAACTTAAGTATCCTTGTTGCCCTGGAGGGTTCAGCATCTGAAATGGACTACACCGATAAAATATTATTCCTGGAAGATGTGGGTGAATATGAATATTCCATAGATAGAATGATGCGCACGCTAAAGCGGAATGGAAAACTATCAAACCTAAAAGGCCTTATTATAGGCGCTTTTAATGAAACTAAAACGGAAGACATTCCTTTCGGCAAAACCCCAGAACAAATTATATGGGATTTGGTAAAAGATTATGACTATCCCGTTTGTTTTAACTTCCCTGTAGGTCACATAGAGAACAACAGCGCTATGATCAACGGGAAGACAATAGAGCTGCTTATTACTGATAACACTACATCAGTAGTCTTCAGCAACAGTTGATACCATAACGGCAAGCTATCTTTAACCATAATCAACAGAACAAAAATATTATACAAAAAAGCGGCCCTCTAATTATAGAAGGCCGCTCAATATTAAAAAACTAATTGTTATGGTCTGGTATCCCAGAAGATACGCACATCTAATCCTGTTTTCTGTTTAGCATTAGGATTTAAGTCAATCTCAGACTGAGCGTAATATAATGATCTCGGTACAAACTGAACTACTGCATTTGTTGGTATAGTAATCGCTGGGTAACCAGTTCTTCTCCAATCTGTCCATGGCTCAGATATTACCCCATAATTAGCCACGTATTTTTCAGTAATTATCTGCTGCAATTGTTGAGCTGGTGTCCCCAACAATGTTCCATGTGCTAGAATATATGTAGCAATATCCCCCGCAGCAACACCTGCGCTATTCATTGATGCGGTTATACCCGCTACGTAAAAGTCCTGAGCAACACCTGGAGAAGCAAATCTTAACGCAGCTTCCGCTCTGATGAAATTGTATTCTGCAAAAGTAAGCATCCTGATAGGCGCATCACCTGTATAGGTTGTACCGGCACCACCTCTTAGATAAGTGTGTATTTTAGAATAATCCTGAGAAGCCGGAGCACCACCAATACTTCCTTTATACAATCCTGACCCTGCAGGAAACTGTGTAAAATAGAATTGTCTTCTAGGGTCAACATTAGTATTCATTATAGTAACCAATCTGTCATTAGCAACTAAATAACCCGCACGTGCTGTTTCATACTGATCAATTGGATTTTTTGCAGCAGCAAGGTTTTGAAAAGCCATTTGAAAATTATCTGCATTAGCAGCGATAAAAGTTGCTCCGGAGTTGATCAACTGATCAATTTGCGCTTTTGCAAAAGCAGGATCTTTCTCACTATAATGTAAAAACATTCTCAGCTTGAGTGTATTTGCAAATTTGACCCAGTTCAATTTAGCTGTTGCGAAAGAAGCATTTGGGTAAATAGTACTATTTAGACCAGGTGACTTACTAGATGTTGCCGCATTAACTTCTGCAATACCTTCATCCAATAACTTGATAAGTGCAGGATAAATTTGTTCTGCACTATCATACTTTGGCTGGGTATTGAGCGTGATTTGCTGTGTTTCAGAAAAAGGAATGTCTCCAAAAGCATCAACAGTTATCTGATAACCATAAGCCTTAAGGATCTTAGCCACTCCTGAATAATGAGGACTTCCTGTTTGTCCAGCAACCTGAATGATATTCTCTGCGTCATTTAAAATAGTCGCATACATAGCAGACCATGCATTATTTTCATCCGAGCCCTGTATAAGATATTTCTCATACAGTTGTGTAAGATTTTGTGTACCACTACTTTGACCAGACCATTGCTGCATAATAATGGAACTGATTCGGTTCATATCACTTCCAGCATAGAATCCTGTATTTACCGTTAGCGAAGATAACTGTTGTTCAATAGGTGCAGAAAGAGGTGAATTAGGACTCACGTTAATATCAAAATACTTTTTGCAAGAACTGGTTGTCAATAAGCCCGTTGTAATGAAAGAGGCAATGACAATATATTTAATTTTTTTCATAAACATTCTAATTAAGGTTATAATACAATTTTCAGGTTTACACCAAATGTTCTGCTGCTTGGCAATGAATTAAATTCAAGACCCTGAGCATTACTTACTCCAAGTGCATTCTGTTCAGGATCAAAGTGTGGATAATTTTTAGCCCTTAGATACAAGTTTCTGCCAAAAACACCAAGTTCCAGACTTCTGAAAGGCGTTTTATTAACAAGAGTTTGAGGTGCCCTGTAAGATAAGCCTGCCTCACGAATTCTAAACCATGAGGTATCATAGATATAACCCTCAGCAGCTACATATTTACCGGTGTTTCCATAATAATCCTGAGCGCTTACATAAGTTGTATTTGCTTGACCTGCATTAGCTCCTGACGCATATACACCTTGGTAGAGATAAGGTTTTGTTACAGTTATATTGTCCGCCTCAAAACGAGGGAACTCAGCAGTTTCTGCAGCAACACCATTACGTTGAACATCGGCTATATTTCTTGAATATTGCTGACCACCTTTACGGATATCAATCAGGAATGATAGTGAGAAACTCTTATAATTAAAGTTATTATTAATCCCCACAGTATAATCAGGGTTTGGATTTCCAATTTTAACCACATCTGCACTTGCCAATGGTAAACCTGCAGCACTAAGCAATAACTCTCCATTTGCATTACGTTGATATGAAGAACCATAAATCTGGCCATATTCATCACCAGCAACAAGTCGGATATTAGGCGTAGTAAATCCGGCTAAGAAGATATTAGCAACTCCTGGCGCCAGTTCTCCAACCATAGATTTATACTTAGTAAAATTCACACTTGCATCCCACGAGAAATCTTTAGCTTTTAAAGGCGTACCGCTAACCATCAATTCAAAGCCTTTAGTAGAAAGCTTTCCGGCATTCTTTATTACAGAAGTAATTCCTGATGTAGCAGAAACTGGAACCGCTAAAATCACTTGCCTTGTATTTCTGGTATAATAAGTCGCATCAACGGTCAGTCTATTTTTGAAAAAGCCTAACTCTGTACCAACAGATACTTCTCTGGTAAATTCAGGAGTAATATCAGGATTACCTGCATCATTACTAAGCGAGTATCCCGCTAAACCATTGTATGGAAAATTGATAACGGCACCTGTACCATCAGCTGCTGATGCTTTCAGATAATATGTATCAGTATTATAAGCTTCTGTCCCTTTACCCACTTCACCAATACTCGCTCTAAACTTAATTAGGTTGACCTTATCACTTTTAAGGAAAGGGAATGCTTCAGAAGCAACAAAACTAGCAGCTGCCGCCGGATAAAAAATAGACCTATTTTCAGGTCTTAAAGTAGATGACCAGTCATTTCTTGCTTTCAAATTCAAAGATAAATAGCCTTTGTATTCAGCTACAAAATCAGCAAAAACACCCATTAATCTATCCTTATTTGTAAATACAGAAGGATTATATGTTAAAGTGTTTTTAATGTTATCAAAGTTTGGAATAACAAGAGTGTAACCAATGATTTCAGTATTAGATCTGTAATTCTGATTAATTTCATTACCAATAGTTCCTGTCAGGTTGAAATCTCCGAATTTTTTATTGGCATTTAATGTAAAATAAGCTCCTAAATTTCGAACTGTATTTGATTTGTCAACAATCCCACCAACAAGTCTGGAAGCCGCACCAGTAAATCCTCCTCCTCTGTTTCCTACTTCGTCAAACCCTTTACTTACCACACTAAAGAAATCCGAACCAATTTTGGCATCAGCACTCAACCAGTCAGTAAATTTGTATCTCGCGTTAACATTCGCCAGACCACGGTTTACCTCATCATTGTATCTGTTATGCTTAATTGTCCAATACGGATTATCTTCACCTCCATAAAAAAGTTGATTGTTATTCTCATCTTCAAATGGCAAACCACTTAGATTGTAAGATCTTGGGATAAAGTAAGCACGGAACAAGGGATTTGATAATTGATTTCCCTGCAAAGTACGTATTGAGTTTGTATTAGTATAAGTAAATGATCCGCCTACTGTTAACTTACTGGAGATATCAGTACTTCCACTGAATGTAAGGTTGTTTCTTTTTAATTTGTTGTTATCAATTACATAGGTCTCGATAGCATTTCCATAAGCTACACGCATAGTGGACTTATCATTACCCGCAGTGAAACTGATGTTATTCTGAAGATTGTAAGACTGTTGAAAAATATCTTTAACATTATCTGGATATGCCTGTAAAGTCTCTGGTTGTCCAAAAGAGTTTACAATCGACTGTCCCATAATTTTTGGTCCCCATGAGGTTGAAACCCCACTACCAATATTACCAATAGCAGTTGCTTTACCTATTTGAGTGGTAGTAAGCGTTCCATTATTTCCCTGAGCATATTCATTCTGGTATTCAGGAAGTCTGTTGACATTTCCAATATTATAACTCGAAGAATAAGTCACTGTACCTTTATCTCCCTTTTTACCTTTTTTAGTTGTAATTAATATAACTCCCGATGCACCTCTGGATCCATAAATAGATGTAGAAGCCGCATCTTTCAGGATTACCATAGACTCTACATCTTCCGGATTGATATCAATAGCTCTATTAGAAAGTGAAGGTCCAGTTTGTAATGGAGTTTCTCCTCCACTATTATCAATAGGTACACCATCAATAACATATAATGGTTGATTACTACCTGTAAATGTTGTCATACCCCTGATAATCACACCCGATCCTGTAAATGCACCACCTGAACCGGAAACACGTACCCCGGCGATTTTTCCTGCCAGTTCATTCGTAATGTTCGTAGATTTTGATGTATTTAGTTGTGTTGCATCAAGCTTAGATGTTGCATAACCCAGCGTTCTTTTGTCACGCTGAATACCAAAAGAAGTTACAACAACTTCACTCAATGAATTTGCATCCGGTTCTAAAGCCAATGTTAAAACGTTTGAGTTACCAATAGAAATTTCTCTAGATACAAAGCCTAAAGATGAAATTACCAGAGATTTTACAGAAGAAGGCACTCTAAGGGAGAATTTCCCGCTTGCATCTGTTTGTGTGCCTCCTTGGGCACCTTTTAAACGAATGGTTACACCTGGAATAGGATTTTTATCCTCATTTGATGTAATCGTTCCTGTGATTGTCCGATCTTGAGCCATAGCAAAATTTGCGCATAACATCATCACGAACAAACTTTGTAGAAGTTTTTTCATAAAATTAGTTTAGGTTAATTATAGTTAAAGTCGAATATAACGATTTAGCCTTCCTGCAAAAAAAGATAAACTAAAAGAACGCACTAAATGACATAATTATGACTATTCGAACACAATAAACCTAAACTATCAAAAAAAATGATTTTTTTCAAGAAAATAATCAAATATTATTATAAAAAGGGTATAAATAAATAAGACAACCTAACGACATATTAAAAACCGCAATAAAAAGGAAATAAATCCAGCGCATTGAAGAATTACGGGCACTTAAGCCAAATAGAAATACTGAAACAGGCACAACATTAATAATAAAAAGTCATATCCATGATTAAAATAACTAAACAAGCAAGATTAAGCATATAATTAAATGAAATTACCATCTAAAACTACTCAAAACATCAAAAATAGTAAATTAGAATAGAATATTTAACCTTTCAACAAATTGATTGGATTTTAAAAATAAGTAAATCCAATCTTACTCGTAAGACTTTGTTTTACATATAGACTATTCAATATACCGTATTAAATACTTATCCAATAATAAGCATGCATGTATCAGAAGAATAAAATTAACTAAAACCTATATATGCGAAAAGGTAGAAACGCCTTATAACAATGACTGGCTTCGATAATAGAAAAAATGGGCTGCCTTCTAAAATACAGCCCATTGAAATAATAACATCTCTGTAAAATTGAGATCGTATTGTTAATATGCAGTCAGGTTTATAGTTGTTTCTCTAAACAAGTCCGTCGATCCCAGCTTAGGAGTGTTAGGATTTGTATTAATCTCTGACTGAGGATATAGAAATCGTTGAGGAAGCTTTGTTGATGAAGTATTCTTCAAAGTGATACCTAAATAATTTTTGGTTCTTCTAACATCATTGAATTGCTCAAGTTGGCCAATAAAGGTAACATAACGTTCTTCAAGAATTTCTCTCAATAACGCCTGCGCCTGTGTTTGACCAGAACCTACAGCATTTTCAATTCCACCCGGAAGAAAATCAGTCAACAAATATGGAAGATAAGAATTTTCTTCTACGTATCCAGAATTGATATATCCACCGCCATTCATATATAAGCGGTGAACATTTAGCGCAGCAAGAGCACCAATCAAATTATTAGAACCCTTTAATTGTGCTTCTGCTAAAATTAAGTTATTTTCAGCGTAAGTGACCAACGGAAATGACGTTGAGGCACCAAAAAAGCCATCTTCAGATGGATCATTACCCCAATCAAATGCCACCAACACATTCGGATCAAGTCCACCTGTATTTAGTCCTTCCTGATAAAGATATCCGAATCGTCCTTCTTCATTCGTTTTTGAGTTCCCTCTGTACAATGAGCTGGCAGGATCAAGAAACTTTGGAGCTTCTGCATCGGATGCATCCATATAAGCAACCCTGTCATAAGTTAAGAACGAATAAAAAACATTAAAATCTGACAAATAAGTACCTCCATGAGGAGCCATCATATTATTTGTTGCCGAACTTATACCATTTTGGGCAGCAGTTATAGCTGATGCATAATCTTTTGTATGCAGGTAGAATCTGGCTTTTAATGTATAAGCGGTCTGTACCCACTTAGCAGCTGACCCTTGAAAATAAAAATCTTTTGCTCCTGGAGTTACACCTACGCCAGAATTAAGATTTGCAATGGCCTTATCTAATATAGATTGAACACCAGCGTAAACATCAGCTTGTGCATCGAATTTTGGCTGAGGATAATTGGTTTCATCACCCACTTGAGAAAATGGAACGTCACCCCACATATCCGCAGCAAAGCCAAAGCCCTGAGCCTGCAATACCTGAAAAATACCAACCATTAGTCGATTATTCACTGTAGAAGATTTCCTCTCTCCAATAATAGCCTGCGCGATTACAGTTGCATATAAATTGTCCCATCCATCATCATAATCAGGAGCTGTTGAAACGTAACTATTAAGAAGTGTATACTGACGATCTGCACCAGTAAATGAATTTGAGAATATTCCACCAACACGAGCTAAATTACCTTCGTAAGCTATAATACTAGCCACTTCTGTTCCATTTAACAGTAAGTCAGCAGGGGCATCTGTAGGTCTGTTGGGATCGATATTCAAGTCGTCCGTTAATTTCTTACACGATCCTAAAGAAATCAAGGCTGTAAGAAAGAGTATATATATGCTGTTTTTTTTCATTTGGAAAATTTTTAGTAATTAATTTTTACAGAGAACAAAAATGATCTTGTACTCGGATTGTTGAAATAATCCAGACCACGGCCATTTGACGTACCTGTTAAATTGGTCTCTGGATCAATTCCAGAATAATCAGTCCACAATACAAGATTACGACCCGTTAAACTGAAATCTATTGATTGAAGTTTGGTCGATTTTCTAAATCTGTCTCCGCTGATAGAATATCCTACAGATGCCTCACGCAATCTTGTTCTGGTTCCATCCTCAATGAATTGGCTGGCCACAGCTCCAAAACCACCCCCAAGACCAGTATACCAAGATTCTGTTAAAGCAACAGGTCCAGATCCAAAATCCTGAATATTGCCCCTAAAAGGAGTATTTGCCGGAATAGTTACGCCGGCAGAGGTCAACAGAGGAGTAGAAGAAACTACAGTATTTCCTGTAGCAGCAGCAGTACCAAAAGTTATCAGTGCTCCTTTTGTTCCATTCCATACATCTCCACCTTGAACACGGTCAAACAAGAAGGAAACCGAGAATTTTTTGTATTTTATCGTATTAGTAATGCCCGCTTGCCAATCTGGATTAGGATCTCCAATCACCGACTCTTGAGGAGCAGCCTGAGGAAATCCTCTTGAATCCAAAATTAGTTTGCCATCAGCATCTTTATCCCAATCGGTACCCCAAAGCGCTCCAAGAGCGTAACCCTCAACTGCTCTTGACGAAGTGCCCGCAAATCCATTTAGGAAGAAAGATTTGACCCCTTTCAATTCAGTTACCTTATTTTTGTTTTTAGACCAATTGATCGCTGTTGTCCAACTGAAATCTTTTGTTTTTATCCACGTAGAACTTAAATCCAATTCCACACCTCTATTCTGCAAAGAGGCTGCATTGGCATTTCTCGATAGATAACCAGTCGTACCAGGAACAGCGATTGCAAAAATGGCATCGACAGTTTTATTGGAATAGAAAGTACCACTCAAATTAAGTTTATCATTGAAAAACCTTAAATCTGTTCCAACTTCAAACTCTTTTTTGCGCTCCGGTTTAAGATCAGGATTCCCCTGAACTGTACTTCTGAGATACCCCCCTCCGTAAGTTGCAGAAGAACCATCTAAAGCAGACCCGTAAGACTCAGTGATTGAAGCTGTATTGAAGTAAGTACTAGCGCCATAAGGTCTAGGCTGAACTCCCACTTCTCCATAAGACACTCTCAACTTCCCAAAAGATAAAACATCTGTACTCGTGAACGCTGGAAGTTTTGTAAACTGCCAAGCGAGTGAAGCAGAAGGATAGAAGAAAGTTGAAGCAAATGTATTTGAGTTTTCTGCACGCCCTGTTAATTCTACGAAAAATTGATCGTACAAATCAAATGAAAGCTGTGCGTAATTGGCAGCCGTTCTGATCAACTCATTATCATTGAATGGAAAACGCGCACTTGCAGCAGAATTATTCAAATCAAATGGCGCATCAGGTAATATAAAATTTCTTGCGGTTGCCCCTGTATTCTCATAAACTCTGTTATTAAAATTAAAACCGAAAATACCACTGAAATTTATATCGCTACTAATTTTACGTGTTGCACGTAGAAAAATATCGGTATTAAACTGTGTCTCAGACAATTCCTGAACTGTTAGACTTCCACCCGGATATAAAGTTGAGATCGTAGGGAAATTATCTTGACGATAATCAGAATAGCTATCTAATCCCGCTCTGGCAACAAACTGTAACCAGTCAGTTGCTTGCACTTTTCCCTCTACCGTTCCAATAAACCGATTTACTCTTGAATTACTGGTAATTCGATTCAAAATCCAAAAAGGATTATCATATCCGGAATTGGTGGCAGATCCTATAGGATTTCTATAAGAAACTTGTCTATTTGGGAACAAAGCTCCATTTGCATCAACATAAGTACCTTCATATATCGAGTTGTCAAAATCTGGAGCACTTCTTAACCCTCCTAAAAATATACCTGAAGTATTAGAGCCTTGCTGTACCCTATTAGAGAAGACATTTGAATACGTTAAGCCAGAAGATATGCTTACTTTTCCAAATCTTTTTTCTGCATTGAATCTAGCTGATTTTCTGCTATAATCACTACCAGCTTTCAAGATCCCTGTTTGATCCAGATTGGAAAGACTCAAATAGTAATTACCTGTAGCATCGCTACCACTAAACGCTAATGTATTATCTAAGTAATGTCCATTATGAAATAAGTCTTTAGTGTGGTCATAAACCTCTTTGGAATTTTTACCACCATGTGGATTCGCTGTCGTACCATTGACTACAAGAAATCTTTTACTCCCATCTGGCAAAAGTAAATAATCCGTCCCCGCTGCAACATCAGTACCACCAGCACGCTCAGAAATTCTATCGCCCCAAGACCTGCTATTGCTACTTCTGTTTCCAAATAATCCTCCTGCTCCCTGTCCAAATTCAGTTTGAAGATCTGCACTTTTATTCAGAACATCTAATGAATAAGTCGAATTAAATGAAATATTTAGTTTTCCTTCAGCACTTCTACCTTTTTTAGTAGTGATGAGTATTACTCCATTTGCTGCTCTGGTACCCCATAAAGCACTCGCTGATGCACCTTTTAAAATCTCTGTAGATTCAATATCTTCCGGGTTAACGTCGCTTAGTCTGGACTGTTGCGCGACACCATCGACTCCAGATCCTAAACTGCTGTTTGACACAGGAACTCCATCTATAACAATCAATGGTTGCAAATCTCCGGTAATAGTACTCTGACCGCGAATTTGTATGTAGGCTCCTGCCCCCGGATCACCACCAGTTCTTACTACCTGAACACCGGATGCCTTGCCAGAAAGACCAGTCAAAATACTGGTTTCTCCCGAAGCTTGTATTGCAGAGCCTTTAACTGTTGATTGAGAAGTTCCCAGTTTGTCTTTTGATGCTTCTATTCCAAGTGCAGTAATTACTACCTCACCCAAAACCTTGGCATCTGGAGTCAAAACAACATTAATTGATCCAGATGATCCAATTGGTCTAGATTGTGTAACATAACCAATGTAAGAAAATTCAATGGTTGTTGAACCTGAAGGAATAGTCAGACTATATTTTCCGGCTGCATCTGTAATGGCACCAGCTTGTGTGCCTCTGATTTTGATACTTACTCCTGGAATAGGCTGGTTGTCGTCAGACGAAGTAATTGTACCAGTTATTGTCCGCGTTTGTGCAATTACGGAAGCCGCAATACACACAATCATGAACAAACTTAGTATAAGTTTTTTCATAAAAAGGTTGTTTAGTTAATAGTTATCAGCAATATAGCCATATATTTTCAGAAATGACCCTATCGTTATAAAATTTATCAAAAAATTTTAAAAAACGGCTACCTAAAGGTTTTATTGCGTCAATGATGAAAACATATTAAAAAGTCACCTATTATTTATTTGCTGCAAGAATTCTTGAATTATATAAACAAAAAAAATGGGCTGCATCATAATGACACAGCCCATTTTCAATACATGTATTTATTCTATTTAGTACCCAGGATTCTGAGAAGCTTTGATCAAAGGATTAGAGTTAACCTCAGATAAAGGGAAAGGCCATAAAAACCTATAATCAGTATATGCAATAGCTGCTCTGGCAGGAGTTAAAATAGTAGTCTCATTAAAGACTTCACCAGTAACTTGTCCGGCATTAAGTTTAGCAGGAATACCACCCTGACCATAAGTTGCATCCACTGCTAAGCGATGCAAATCAGGCCATCTTCTTCCTTCTCCAGCAAATTCTACTCTACGCTCGTTTAAGATAGCCAGAACTAAATCCGCAGGAGCTGAAGTAAACCGACTAGCAACAGGCACAGAACGATTTCTAACCGCATTTAATAATACAAATGCGTGAGCAGCAGATCCAGAACGCGCTTCAGCTTCAGCAACATTCAGCAATACTTCGGCATACCTGATAATTGGTGCCCAATCTGCTTTTGTAATTGCATCACGATATTTATTATTATAATAAACACCATCATTAGAACCTTTTACCTGTAACAGGCTTTTTCTCAAATCACCCGTAACCCAGAAACTAGCATTATAAAGATTCGGACTTGTTGACACAAGGCTTCTTCCGTTTAAATCAGATGGCAATAACATACTTGCTAATGCACCATTAACATCTCCGTTAGAAGCAGCACTGTTAGCAATTGAAAACATAGATTCACTGTTCGATCTATAGTTAACAAATGGACCATCTGGGCTATCTGTTAATTTATAATTACCAATCGGACTTGTAAAAGCTGGTCCGGAAGCATCGGTACCTAATTTAGCACCGTCAGCTATCACAGCTGAATAATCACCCATATGTAAGTGAACACGTGATTTCAAAGCAATAGCCGCACCTTTAGTGGCTCTGGAATAATTAGTAGAGGTAGCACTTAAATTTGCTTCTGCAAAATCAAGGTCCTCAAGAATCTTAGTATAATCTTCTGATACAAGTCCTCTGCCTACTTTACTTGCATCATCAAAATCTGTTGTAGAACGAATTGCTGTTGTACGGTATGGAACGCCTGGCTTATTGCCTTGTCCATCCGCATAAGGTTTTGCAAAATTAAGAACCAGTTCATGGTGAGCTAAAGCCCTTAAGAATCTTGCTTCCCCTTCATATGACTTCTCTTCAGCATCAGTAAGCACACCTTTTTCCACTGCTGTTTTTACACCAGCAATGAAGATATTTGCCTGATTAATTAGGAAATAAAGGTTTTCATAATGATTTACATTGTTAGCAGACGAAGTAGATTGTGTCGCCTGATAAGTGATTTGATAGAATTGCTGTAAATTCACCATATCCTCACCGCGCATCTCCGCCTGTATAATAGAAGCACCTCCAAAAGGATATCCTCTACCACCCTCACCATTATATTTACCAATTGCAGCCTGTTGATAAACACCATTCATTACTAATTCAATATTCGATTTAGTATCAAAAGCGATTTCTTCAACCAGGCCGTCCAGAGGTTTTATTTCTGTAAACTTTTTACATGAAGCAGTAAATAACAGCAATCCCAAAACGGATAAGGCCACTATCTTATTTCTGCTACTTTTATTTTTAGATATAATATTCATTTTTAAATTATTATGGATTAAAAGCCTAAGTTGATACCAAGCGTGTAAGTACGCGGAACCGGATTGGTATTATAATCTACACCAGGAGCTCTGTTTGCACCTGCAGCTGTAGAGTAACCCGTAGCCAATTCTGGATCAAGACCTGAATATCCTGTGATTACAAAAGCATTCTGCACTTGTGCGTAAACTCTTAGGTTATTTATCTGAAGCTTGTTTAAGAATCTTGGAGAGATTGTATAACCTAAAGAGATGTTCTGTGCTCTTAAGAACTTACCATCCTCTAAAAATCTGCTGTTCAGATTTCCTGTCTGCAATACCAATGCATCATCAGAATAAGAAAGCTTAGGAACAGTAGTTACCTGACCAGGAGTTGTCCAGCGCTCTAAAATCTCTACGCCATTATTTACGAAACCAGTACTGTTTAAAGCTTCTTGTCTCGTCACATTATAGATTTTATTACCACCACCAAAGGTTAACATTAAACCTAAATCAAATGACTTGTAAGTAAATGTATTGTTCAAACCACCAAACCACGTTGGATTTGACTGCCCAAGAACAGTTTTATCTGTACTTGTTAATGCTTCGCCTGCCTGCGAAATATCGGCAGGGTTGCTAGCATTATATCTGTACCATTCATAAGTGTCAACACTTGCCTGAACGATAGATCCATCAGCTTTGTAAAACATCGGATTACCATTAGCAGAATTTACACCTGCAGATTTATAACCATAAAAAGCACCGATAGACTCTCCAACACGTGTGATATTATAAGTATCAATCAGGTCTGCATTGTTGTTGGCAAGCGTAGTAATCTTGTTTTTAACAAAAGTCATATTCAGATTGGTATTCCATGAGAAATTATCAGTCTTCATATTTGTACTTGATATTGAGAATTCAAGTCCTTTGTTATTCATACTACCCACGTTAGCAGAGTATTTATTAGACGGAACACCATAAGAAGATGGGGTTGGCACATCAAGGATCAGATTATCCACATTATTTTTGAAGTAATCTGCCGAGAACGTGATTCTATTATCCAGCATTGTTACATCAAATCCAACGTTGATTTTTTTACTGGTTTCGAAAGATAAAGATGGATTACCTAAGCGAGTGAAATTAATACCACTCACATCACCGTATTGTACTGGAGAGAATACACCAACACCTGGTAAACGACCAATCTCAACATTACCTACTTTAGCATAACCTCCACGGATTTTTAAATCATTGATGAATTTCAAAGCAGAAGAATTTGCGAAGAAATCTTCTTTAGATAATCTCCATCCAATGGAAGCACCCGGAAGAGTTACATTTTGATTTCCTATCGGCAGATCTGAGATCTTATCTCTTCTCACAGAAGCAGAAAGCAAGTATTTATCCATTAATGAATAACTTACCCTTCCAAAAACAGAGGCATAAGCAGATTCATAAGCATTACCGCCATAAAACTGATTAGATAATGTACTTGAGATAACATTACCATTTTCAGCAAAATATGGTGAAGACAGGTTAGTTCCCTGAGCCTCAATAAAACGCTGACGTGTTTTCTGGAACTCCAGACCACCAACAACATCTATTTTATGCTCGCCAAATGTTTTTGAATAATCTAAAGTATTTTGCCAGTTGTATCTAAATAATGGTTGGTAATACTGATCTACAATACCGTTAGATCCTCTACCGTCACCATGAACAGGATTCCAGTACATATAATCTTCAGCATTGATATAGTTAATACCGATCTGAGACATCGCGTTCAAACCTTCTAAAATATTTACTTTCACAAATGCATTTCCAGTAAGATTTAATGCTTGTGATCTGTAAATATTATTGGCAAGAACATACCCAATATTAGGATAGTTATCGTCGATAGTTTTAACGTTTGATCCGGCACCCAAAGTTGTCTGGTCTGGATTTAAATTATATGATCCATCAGCATTTTTTACCGAAACGTTTGGTAAAGACCTGATAGCAGCTGATAAATTTCCTGACAAAGCACCAGAACCGGCACCGTCATTTAATCCATTATTTTTTGAATAAGTAACCGCAGTATTGATACCAAATGTAACACGGTTATTAAATGCCTTTTGCTCTAATTTAGTACGGAAGTTATATTTACGCTGATCATTGTTAACTGTTGTTCCGGTTAGATTTGCAAATCCTAAAGAGACATAGTAATTTGTCTGATCTGTTGCACCACTTATTGAAAAGGCATGATTTTGTTGGAAGCCATTTCTAAGAACCACATCCTGCCAGTCAGTATTTACTGCCGAACCATTAGCGTTTATAGAAGGATAAGCTACAACAGAATCGGGATAAGTATAACCAAATTTCTCATTCGAAATTTCAATAAACTGATCTGCATTCAATAAATCATAACGCTTAGATGGCGTTGCCAAAGCAAACCATGAATCATAAGTCATCTTTGCTTTACCTGATTTTCCTCTTTTGGTAGTAATTAAAATTACACCGTTTGCAGCTCTTGAACCATAAATAGCAGTTGCTGCACCGTCTTTTAAAACATCATAACTTTCAATATCGTTAGGATTGATATCTCCAAGAGGGTTATACTGTGTAACAGCACCCTGATCTCCAGAAATATATGGCACACCATCTACAACATACAAAGGGTCACCGCTACTTGAAATAGAGTTCGTTCCACGGATACGGATACGTGCTGGCTGACCTAAAATACCACTTGTATTTGAAGCCTGAACACCAGTCACCTGACCAGCTAACTGCTTATCAAAACTCGGACTTGCTAAGTTTTTAATAGCAGCACCTTTTACAGATCCTACTGATCCCGTAATATCCTTACGAACTTGTGTTCCATAACCCACAACAACAACTTCACTAAGGCCTTTACTATCACTTGCTAATACAACATTGATAGTTCCAGAACCAGAAATTGCTTTAGATTGAGTAACATAACCGATAAACGAGAATTGTAAAGCTGTTGCACCAGCCGGCGCACTGATAGTGAATTTTCCATCACTTGACGTTACTGCGCCGCCCGCAGCTCCGATAATTTTGACACTGACACCGGGAATAGGTAGATTATCCCCTTGTGACGTTACTGTACCTGTTACTGTACGGTTCTGACCAAATGCAGCTACTGCTACAAATAGAAAAAACAGTACACTGAGTATACTTCTTTTCATGTAATAAAATTTAGGTTAGTTAATAAGCGGCTAATATAATTTTTTGAAAAAGGGCAAAAGAACATTTTAACATTTGCTCTCTCTATTTTACACAAATTTGACTTTATGTTTACGCTTTTTCAAACTCAATAACCTTTAATATAGAAAGAACCTAAATTTCGTAACAAACCCGATATATAACAATAAAAAAGCCGGCTCTTCGTAAAGAGGCCGGCTTGAAGAAGATTCAGTATTTTTGATTTTACTTATTTCTCATTAAAATGCTTACTCTGCCTCCGGTACCTCTACCTTAATCTGCTTTGCATTTACAAATCTACTACCGTCTGTTGTAGTAACTTCTACACCAACATAAACATATTCATCCTCAACTAAGTTATAACCAGCTAAAGGAATAGTTAATGCTAACGTATATTGATTATATGGAACTGCATAGCTTTTATCTGATTTAGAACCATCTACGGTAACATTTAGAATATTTCCAAAATATGTTTTAGAGACATCTCTGGAGAAATCGGACTCTACAACAACCCTTTTAGTATATTCATTACTATTTGGGATATAGTAATACCGAATTTTAGCAATATGTTTGGTAGAGAATTCAAGAATTCTGCCGCTTACATTTACCGTAGCCGTACCAGGCAAGACAGTCGCAGGAGCACTTAACTCAATAGTATTTACTTCCTGCAATTCCGGTTCTTCATCTTTCTTGCACGCACTAAATATGGAAACAGCTACAACTGCAGTAAAAACTAATTTTACTGCCGATTTTATTATAATTTGTGTTCTTTTCATGGATTAAAGATTAAAATTTATCCCAAAATAATTTTGTTGCGACCACATCACCACCAATAGCAGTAGCAGCACTTTCAACATTTGCCCTATTCAAGGTACGTTCACTTGTAGGATAGGTTAACCTCAATGGGATAACGCTTTTTGCATTAGCAGCTGGCGTCAAAACAGGATAATCGAGTCTTCTCCATTCAGTCCAGGCATCATATCCGCGATTATAAAGTGCCAGATATTTTTGTGTTCCTATCTTTTGTTTAAAACCACCTGCAGCAGTTGCATAAGCAACAGCAGGCTCCAGCAAGTAAGCATCTGCCTGAGCTTGAGTACCTCCCCAATAAGTCACAGAAGCTGAAATTCCATTGTTATAATGTGTTGCAGCAGCTCCTGTTATACTCCATCTTTCGGCAGCTTCCGCAAGAATAAACTCAACTTCAGCATAATCCAATAATACTGCCTCAAAGTCAGCAGCAATAATCTTGTTGCTTGGTTGTGAAGTAGACGCAAAATCATTATTTAATCCAGCTCTGCCTCCAACATAAACACCATTCAGGTCTGTAAAATATAATGGTCTTCTGGGATCATTTGTTGAATTCATCCTGTCAACTATAGCTTCAGCTGCAACATAATCCTGTCTGCTAGTAAAAATACTATTTGCGGCAGTTGAAATAGGATTATTATTAGGCTGTTGAGCAAGATATTTAAAAATGGCATTGTCTGCATTACTCGTGAATCCGAGAGATTGAGATGCCTGTATTGCAGCTCGAGCCGTTGCATCATCGGCGTCTGCAACAGTTATAGCCAGTTTCATTTTCAAACTATGCGCAAATTTAATCCATGCAGCTGTATTCCCCTGGTATACAAGATCAGCCGCACCAAAACCTGCTGCTGAGGGAGACATCTCAGCGATAGCTGCGTCAAGACGTTTGAACAAATCTGCATAAATATCTGCAGCCTTATCATATTTAGGTTGATTAACTATACCCAAAGCTTCTGAGTAAGGCACATCACCCCAGGTATTCACAAGAACAGACCAGGTATATACAGAAATAATCTCTGTTAAGGCTACGCGGTTTTTCTTTACCGCGTCAGCCAATGAAGCATCGGCTTCCGTGATCGTTTTACTCTCCTTCAGGTCTTGCAAGACTTCTACATACATGGGTGTCCAGTAACGTAACGGGATGTTTCTTGTCACAATGTCATAGCGCGGTTCATCCTGATAGGTAGTCGCAGTCCATTGCTGCACCCAGAACCTGAATACATTTATATTAACACTGGGCGTTGTCTGATTATCAGTAAGCTCTTTCAACGCATTAGAGAACAATGAGCCCGCAGGGACGGTATTCGGGTTCTTCTGGTCTACGTTATAATCATCCAGATTCTTTGCGCAGGACACCAGCAGCATGACTGGTAATATGTATATTATTAATTTTTTCATAATCGTAATTGTAATTCTTCAGATTAAAATCTAAACTTAAAATTGAAACCAAGCGTTCTTACTGAAGGATATGCCCCACTTTGATAGCCTTGCAAATTTCCTGAGCTTAATCCCGCTTCAGGATCTGTGTAAGGTGTGTTTTTGTGGATAATCCAAAGATTACGTCCAACTAATGAAACATCAATTCCCTTAATTGCATTATTCCCTAACCATTTTTGGGGAATGGAATAAGTAAGCGCCGCCTCACGAAGTTTTACAAATCCTGCATCGTAAACAAATCCCGCTTGAGGGTTATTGATATACCCATAAGGAGTAACTGCATTATCATACGCTTCCACTCTCACTGTATTCGGGTTACCATCAGCATCTACTCCCGGAAGGATTACTCCACCACCCTGACTGATCGGTAAACGTTGTGGATTTCCTAAATCGTTTAACCCAGCAGACTCAGCATAGAGCCCTGTTGCCTGTCCATAATACTGATCCAGAGAGAAGACACTACCTCCCTTTTTGATATCAACCAAGAAGCTTAATCCGAAATCTTTATACTTGAAATTATTCTGGATGCCTCCAGCCCATTTTGGATTGATATCTCCAATAACCTGATTTGGCCCAGATTGCGCGTAATATCCGCTTTCCTCAACGATCCTTTCACCATTTTTATAAACATAATTTACACCTCTTAACGTTCCGAAAGGAAGCCCTACAGTTCCATTGAGCGTTATTCCACCACCGAAAGTGCCCAATTGCAAATTGTCGTTACCTTCATATAATTCAACAACCTGGTTACGATTTCTTGAAAAATTCATGTTTAAAGTCCAGGAGAAATCTGTCGTCTTAAACGGAATCACGAATGCAGACAGCTCAAAACCCTGGTTTCTCACCGTACCTGCGTTCACGTATTTCTGAGAATAACCAGTTGCAGTGGAAACATCAACTGCCATAATCTGGTCAACAGAGTTAGAGCGGTAATAACTAAAATCAAAACCAACTCGGGCTTTAAAGAAATTAGCCTCCAAACCGGCTTCTATACTTCTTGTACGCTCAGGTTTAAGATTTGGATTTCTAAGCGAATAAGACTTCGATGACATAAAATTACCATCATAAACTGTTTTTATGGTAAAAACGTTTCCAACACTTAATGCCGGCGCATCATTACCTACTTCAGCGTAATTAATACGGAACTTTCCGTAATTTAACCAAGTCGACTCCTTCATTAAATTAGAGAATAAGAAACTACCCGCAACTGAAGGATACCAATAAGTATTATTTCCTGACGGAAGAGTCGTTGACTGATCACGACGGATACTTGCATCTAAAAACACCAACTCTTTATAACCAACTGTAGCACTTGCAAATAAACCATCAACCCCAATACGCTCATACCTTTCCACCGGAGCCTCAATAAGGTTCACAGAGTTAGAAAGCGAATATAAACCTGGTACAAATAATCCTCCATTTGTTATAGCAGAAATTGAATTCAGGTTATTCCGCCGTAAATTACTTCCTAGCAAACCTCTTAAACTGATATCTTTTGTAATTTGCTTGTTGAAGTTAACAAACAGGTCAAAGTTAGTTTCAGATGCCGTCCTGTTAAATCTGGAATACTCTGCCACCTCGGCAGCTCCGACAGCAAGTCGCTCCTCCTGAATCTCACTCGAACCATCATAAGTAACTCTACCCATGATATCCATCCATTCTAAAGGTTTCCAGGTCAGCGCTACATTACCAAAATAACGGTCTCTGGAATCTGTTTCGAAATTATTATATCTAGACCAGTAGGGATTATCTGAATAAATTGGCCTGTTTGCATTGATGTTAGCCCAGTTCCAGGTTTTATTATTTCCTTCCCTTTCATATGCAGCTTTCTGCTCCTCCAGGTCAACATTGGTCTGAAACCACTGACGAAACTGTTGATTAGGATTTTTTCCGTCATAACCAGTTCCATAACGCCCCAAACCTGAGATTGTAGAATAGTTAGCTGAAGCACTGATTTTTAAGTTCTTAGCAATCTCATGATCTCCTGAAAAGTTGAAAAGATTCTTTACAATCTTACTGTTTGGCAGAACGCCGGTTTCATCACTTCTGGAGTAGCCAAATTTAAAAGTGGTTTTATCACCACCTCCCATCAAAGTAATACTCTGCAAAGAACTCACTGCTGTTTTAAAGAAATCGGTAGGATTACTTTTGCTAGCCACCCACGGTGTTGCTTGTCCATAAGTAGGAGATTTAGAATCGAAGGAATCCCATTGATAAACTAACAAATTCGGATCAAATGCAGCTCCATATGACGCATCTTCAGTGAAAGGCGTTACATAACTAAATCCTTTACCAAATATGTCATTGTACCAAAAATTTCCATTGGGAGAAGGATAACCCTCTTCACTGTATTGATTAACGTAACCTGCGCCGTATTCTTTCTGATACTTAGCATATGTACTCTTATCAATATTACCGAAGGTCACACCGCTATTCACCGTAATACCCAGCGAATTTCTTTTTCCCTTTTTTGTAGTGATCATAATCACACCATTGGAGGCCCTTGAACCGTAAAGCGCAGTTGCAGCAGCACCTTTTAAAACGTTTACAGATTCGATATCATCCGGATTAATATCTGCCGCAGCATTACCATAGTCATAACCACCGCCACCGCTAGTCTGACCTATAATATTTTTATCGGGGTTTCTAACAGTATTCGTGTTTGCATTACTTACAGGAATTCCATCCACCACAAACAAGGCCTGATTATTACCTGTCAGCGATTTAAAACCGCGCATTACTACGTTTGTAGAACCACCCATAGTGTTCGACTGCTTAATTTCCAGTCCGGCAACCTTTCCTGACAGACCATTCACAAAGTTATTATCCCTTGTCCGCGTTAAATCTTCACTTTTAACCTCTTGTGCAGCATAAGGCAGTTCATTCTTTTTTCGCTGAATACCCAGAGCAGTTACTACTACCTCAGACAATGCCTGCGCATCATTCGCCAGTGAAACATTAACCACATTAGAAGTACCGATAGTAATTGTTTGTGAAACATAACCAAGAGAAGAGATGGTTAATGCAGTTCCGCCAGAGGGAAGAACTAATGAGAATTTCCCCTGAGGGTTAGTTGAGGCTCCTCCCGGGGCACCCACTACTTTGACCGTAACACCTGGAAGCGGCATGCCGTCTTCCTTTCCCGTAACAGTACCAGTTATGGTTCGATTTTGCGAAAATGCCATCCCGGCAGTACACAAAAACATGACCAAACTTAGTATAAGTTTTTTCATAAATAAGTAAGTTTAGGTTGATAATAAGTTAATAATAGCCCAATGTACAGATATTATCTCAAAAGCTAACATATTCTACAAAATATAACTATATATTTTGAAAATAGAGCCACTTATACCCTAAAACACAACTAAAACAGAAAATAAAAGACTGAAAATGCAAATAACATGTTCAAACACACTTAATTCACCAGAAACAATCCATTTATAAATAACTGTTTTCCGGATTCCCAAAAAGATCTGAACAAAATATCGTCAGAAAAATACAAAATAGTGCCTTTTCCAGCAGACTGAACACCAAAAAGCAATCCGTTATCTAATTTTTTAAGGACATTTGCCCCAGCAACACCTGAAACTATGGAAAAAGGCTTAACAAGCCCTACATTCCAGCCTTTTTTAAGTGATTCGTATATTTTATCGTCTGTTTTCAAAGTATAATAATAATCTCCAAGCGACAAACTAAGGGGATGACTTTTATCGAGATTAACTTTAAAGATTGCCCCTGGAATGGCATCGTCTACATTATCTTTATCTTTCGAGGCATAGGTACGTGCAAGGTTCTCCTTTTCCAGCACAGCGGGGAATTCTTTCTTTTTAATATCAAAAGGCTTAATGCCTTCTACACTTCCAATGGCATCGCCCATCACAATGACTTTTCCGCCAAGACCAATCCAATCTTCCAGCTTTTCTATATTATTACGCAGATAAGATCCATCTGGTAAAATCAACACATTTACGGTCGATAATTCAAGGTTTTTTAAATTCTGCTCGGACATCACCGTCAATGGATAGTTCAGCTCCTGCTCAAAGAAATGCCATACCTCACCTAAACTTTGAGCAGAGACATCGGCACCGGCCACAACAGCAACTTTGGGCGCCACAAGAAGCGGATAAATAGAAGAACCAAAATCTTTCCCCTTTTCAACGTAACCACTGGCTATAGTTGTAAATGACTTATTTAAATCCTTAGCTATAGCAGCAATTTTGACAGCAACTCCCTTGTTCAATTTTTCATTTTCAGCACGGTAAATGAGCAATGCACCCGCAGGATAGATCCTGCCCCCAACGGTAAATGCCTGTTCGGCAATGCGAACTTTAATTTTCGACTGCTGTAAGGCAATGAGAACTTTTGCATCCTCTAATCCATTCCAGGGCAAAACCCATGCATAGGGATTCTCTACAGCGGAAGGAACATCTTGTTTATCTTCTATATAACTAAAAGCTCCATTAAAAGATTCTTTAACTCCATATGCATTTAAACCATATGCGTAGGGTAATGCCCATGCCGTAATATCGTAAGTATTGGAATCGCTAACCATCGTATTGGGCTCAAATAATACATTCGCCAGTACTGCTGCGGGCTGCTTCAAGTTCAAAACCAAATCGTTCCTCCCCAATTTAAAACCTACACTTTTCTTGCTTTCAAAACTAAATCCATTCAGGGTTTTATCCCCGCCAAAAGCATAGTCAATATGATTCTTCGTTAATAAGTCGGCCAGCCTACGTAGCCTGCTCAGATTGTCTGCTTTAACAACATAGGTCTTATAAATTCCTGGCGGATTAAGTACTGACTGTTCAAAATAGTGCTTGAACTCTGCTACCAGCTTAGCTGAATGCGCAGAAACCGTTTCCAGCGTAGCCATTCCTGTTGTAAAATGATGCTCAATCCTGTCTTTTAAAGTCAGCGTATCTCCGCTTGCCGTGACCACAGCCAGACCTGCGTTAATACCTCCTTGCTCATAAGTCATTCCTATTGCGCCATTATATAAGGGATAAGTATCACCATAAGAAGGATACAATAGGTCAAACCGCTCTTTGGTAAAGTATTGCCAGCCATTCTGATCAAAATATTTCGAGTTATTTTTCCCTGCCGTGATTTGAAATTCACGCTGAAAAGGAGTAATATCTTCATGAACAGGCTCTGCTGCGGGTGCGAAATAATAAGGATCATTATAACTCTGCTCGTGGTAATCAACATGTACTTCAGGCATCCACTGATGATATAGTGCCATCCGTTGCTGCGTCTCTACTTGACTTTGCCAGGCCCAATCCCTGTTCAGGTCAAAATAATAATGATTAATCCTGCCTCTGGGCCACGGCTCGTTATGCTCTCTTGCATCTGGATCCGCATCGGGAATATCTCGTTTAACGGAGTTAAAAAAGTTCACATACCGCTCTCTGCCGTCAGGATTTAGACAAGGATCGATAATAACTACCGTATTTTTAAGCCACTCTTTAACATTTAGATCTGAGGATTCGGCAAAAGTGTATAACGTTTTCATTGATGCCTCAGAAGAACTCGCTTCATTACCGTGGACATTATAACTCAGCCAAAGAATTGCCGGCTGTTTATTCAGGTTAATTCCTTTCTCTGCTTTACTCAGACTAAGGTTAGTTTTCCTGATCTGCTCCAGGTTATCCATATTCTCCTTTGAAGAGATCACAGCAGCAATAAGCTCTCTATGTTCATATGTTTTACCATAACTAATCAGCTGGATATTTTTATTGATTCCTGCCAAGTATTTGAAATAAGCTATGATTTGATGGTGAGGCGTAAACCGGCTTCCTAAAGGATATCCAAGAAAAGCATCGGGAGATTTTACCTGCGCCTGAGCACTCATCAGACCACCGGCCAACAGCAAGAGGGATAGAAATATTTTTTTCATCTTAAATAAAATGTTCTAACTACAACCAGCTCAGATAACCATCCATTTCTCCAGGACCAGATTTGCTCCTATTGAGGATATAAAAGAATGATATTGCAGCTGGCAGCAGTATTTTGGTTTAGGCTATAGTATTTCACTACTAAATACTAATGTATCTTTTTTTTGCGATTCAAAATGTATTTTTACCCGATACATTAGATTAATTTTGTGCCATGTCCACCATCCAACTTATTTATCAGCATTATTTAATAAACCGCATCATTTGTACTGATACCAGGAGTATAACACAAGGCTGCTTATTCTTCGCATTAAAAGGGGAAAACTTTGATGCAAATACTTTTGCATCAAAAGCTTTGGATCAGGGTGCCGCCTACGCAATTATTGATAATGCAGATTACAGGCTGAATGACAAATGTATATTGGTGGATGACGTGCTGATTACACTACAGGAACTGGCAAGACATCACAGATCACAGTTAAACATACCAGTAATAGGTCTTACGGGAAGTAACGGAAAAACGACCACGAAAGAACTAATCAATGCAGTACTTAAAGAGAAATATAAAACGTTTGCTACAAAAGGCAACCTGAACAACCATATCGGCGTACCCTTATCTATCCTGTCAATTGCGGACGATACAGCAATCGCAGTGATAGAAATGGGTGCAAATCACCAGGGAGAGATTGCATTTCTATGCAGTATAGCCAATCCTACTCATGGCATGATTACCAATATAGGTATGGCACATCTGGATGGCTTCGGCGGATTTGAAGGGGTAAAAAAAGGGAAAGCTGAATTATTCACTTTCCTACAGCAACACCAGGGCACGGCATTTATCAATAGGGACAGTGTTCATATCATGGAAATGAGTACCCGGGTTGAACAAATTGTTTATTACGGAACAGGGGCAGATAATGCAGTATCGGGAACCCTGTCTGCAACAGATCCTGTAATTGCTTTAAACTGGAATAAAGGCGGAACATCGTTTCCCATCAAAACTAACCTTACAGGATCATATAACTTCGAAAACATCCTTGCAGCCATATGTATAGGCGACTTCTTCAAACTAACACCAGAAGAGATCAGGGCTGGTCTGGAAGGCTACCTTCCGGTAAACAACAGATCACAACTCAAAAAAACTGCTACCAATACAGTGATCTGTGATTTCTATAATGCGAACCCGAGCAGCATGGCCGCGGCTTTAGCAAATATTTCAGCTTTAGCAGCGGAAAATAAAATCGCCATTATAGGGGATATGTTCGAATTAGGACCGGAAGCGGAACAACAACACAACGAAATTGCTGCCCTGGCAGAAAAAGCAGGCTTAGCTACAGTCATATTTATAGGTGCACATTTTTATGCCTTAAAGGACAAATATCAGGGTGAGTTTTTCGCTACACCTAAAGACGCAGCATTATGGCTGGAAAACAATGTTGTAAAAAATAGCCTGATCCTACTAAAAGGATCAAGGGGAATGGCACTCGAACAATTGCTGCCAAAATTATAGACAAATCGTAAATAGACCGGTTTATTTAACAGGCAATTCCGAAACGGTTATACCAGCATCGCTCACCTCTTTCAACGGGTTATCGCGCATATTCTGTTCAATTTCTATGGTGTATTTTCCCGGGGCAGGGAAATGATAATCCGACAGCAAAGGAAGATTATAAGTATATAAATTCCCAGATCCTTTTCCCAGCCACTGGCCGTCAGACTCAGCCAGCTTATACTGATAACGCCGTGTAACAACTGGCTTGCCACCACCGCCCAGATGCATCAGGATATAGATATTTGAATACCTGTAATCCGCTGTATGACGCAGCTTAAACCTAAGGGTAAAAGCCTTGCTGTTATCTTTTATTTCAACAATGGCTTTTACCCTGTTCACATAACTCCAGTTGCGCGATGGCATCTCCTGGTTGGTATCAATAAGGTTATTTGTATTGCATCCGCTTATTCCTAAAAACAGAACAGCAGAAAAAAACAATGCAAAAATTCTAATTCTCTTCATTCTTTGGCTTATCCGATGGTTTGTTACGTCTACGGTTATTATTCCTGTTCCTGTTATTCCGGGATGGAGCCTTCGGTGCCTCTCCATCTCCAGCCGGAGCTCCTTCAGGAGCGGAAGCCGTTTCCGGATTTTTCTTTACTTCAACGGGTCTTCTATTCTCTCCCTGCTTTTTAGGCTCTGCTGGTTTTCTGTTCTCTACAGGTTTTTTGCTTTCCGCAGGCTTCTGATTTGGCTGTGCAGTCTTTTGATTCGGCTGCGCCTGTTTCTGAGGAGATTGCGACGCCTTCTGTGCAGGCTGCACTGGCCGCGCTACCCGCTCGGGTCTTTCAGACCTGTTCGGATTTACATTCTTATTCCGGTTGTTATTATTATTACGGCTATTTTTATTCCTTGGCTTTTCGTCTAAACGGGTTAAACTATCCTGACCAACCACATTTTCGTAATCATGTGTTTTTTCAATAATAAGAGTAGTTTCAAGCTCTACAGCCTCATCTTTAAGATTACTTGGCTTCTGTCCTTTTTTGTTCATCGCCATGATTTCCTTTACACGGTCAACTTTTAAAGGAATCCAGTCTTCCTGATTAGGATAACTAAACCACATCAATTTCTTAAAAATATCTGTCTTTTGATGACGGGCAACGCCAATCTCCGTCTGTAAGTTTTCGATACGGTCAGGAATGTCTTTTAATGCATCCAGGTAAGTATCCAGCTCATAGTTGAGGCAGCATTTTAACTTTCCACACTGTCCGGCCAACTTCAATGTATTCAGAGAAAGATTCTGATACCTTGCAGCAGCAGTAGACACTGTTTTAAAATTAGTTAACCAGGTAGAGCAGCATAATTCACGACCACATGAGCCAATTCCACCTAAACGGCCAGCTTCCTGACGCATGCCGATCTGACGCATCTCAATCCTGATACGGAAAGTTTCTGCCATCTTTTTGATCAGTTCCCTGAAATCTACCCGGCCTTCAGCAGTATAAAAGAAAGTTGCCTTTGTTTTATCACCCTGATAATCCACATCGCTGATTTTCATAGATAAGCGCAGATCCAATGCCAGTGTACGGGCTTTATGCATGGTTTCCCATTCTAAATCCTTTGCCAGTTTCCATTTTTCTACATCAGCTTCAGTAGCCTTCCTGTAAATTTTACGGGTAACCTGATCTAATGGCGTTTTTCTACGCTTCATCTGCATCCGCACCAGTTCTCCTGTTAAAGAAACGTGCCCGATATCGTATCCGCCGGTAGATCCTTCTACTGCAATTAATTCACCAATTTCCAGGTAAATATTGTCTGTATTCAGATAAAACTCTTTCCTTGCGCCTTTAAATTTGACTTCGATCACCTGAAACGGTGTATAATTTGAGGGCATATCTAAATTAGACAGCCAATCGTAAACTTCCATTTTCTGGCAGCCTCCAGTAAGGCATGAGCCATTACTTTTGCAACCCGAGGGGGCGCAACCGCCACCTGTAGAACAACTTCCACATCCCATAACTAATTGTATATATATTGAGTCCCTTTCGGGAGCGTTTTAAACTTTATTATTTTAACCAATTGTAAAGATACATCTAAAAAGAGAATTTTAGGGTTTGCATTCCGTTCAATATGGTAATGTGCCTGCTCCAGCTCTGCAATTATGGCTGAAGACATATTTAAATTGAGTACATGTTTACTTAGTTTTTGTGCAGTATCCAGCGTTCTGGCGGGTAATTTAACCAATTCATCGGCACCGCTTAAAATGAGACTGCACTCCCGTAAAAAACTTATTCCGTATTTTAAAAAGTTTTTCTGATTCTCTCTTCCCCAACCCGCAGCCTGATCTACAAAGGTGATCAGATCTGAAACACGGTTACCATATCCCATACGTAACCACTCTGCAAAAATCTCCGCATTATCGTTGTGCGCATCTGCGGCGAGCGACTTCGCCTCGATCAGGTTCCCGTCTGCCAGGAAGCTGTAAGTAGCGGCCTGCTCTGCTGAAAGATGGTGCTGATTAACCAGATAATGTTCAATGGTATCGTGCGGCAATTTTGAAATCTTAACGATCTGCGTTCTGGATAATAGGGTCGACAAGATATGTTCCTGATTATTCGCCACCAGCAGAAATAAAGTATTTGCAGGTGGTTCCTCAATAATTTTCAATAAAGAGTTACCTTCTTTTTCCAGGTATTCAGGCAACCACATGATCAGTACTTTAGTCTCCGCTTCAAAAGCTTTATAACTTAACTTCTTGATGATATCGTGACATTCTGCGATGTTAATATTCGCCTGTTTATTGTCTGCGTTTAAGCGCGAACGCCAGATATCGAGATCTACATATGGATCGGCCAGCAGCATAGACCTCCATTCTTCGAGCACATCCACCGCTATCTTTACATCTTTTGAGGCAAAAAAGGGATAGGAGAAATGAAGGTCGGGATGGATATATCTTTCATACTTCCGGCAGGAAGAACAGGTACCACAACTATCTGTTGCTGTTCTGTTTAAACAGTTGATGTACTGGGCATAAGCAATAGCCAGCAACAATGCTCCGGTACCTTCCGCAGACAGAAATAACTGGGCATGACTCACCCTGTTTTCAACAACCGTCTGAATCAGTTGCTGCTTTATTTCTTGTTGTCCTACGATGTCTTTGAACTGCATTTGGTGCAAAATAGTAAATTTATCACAATCTTTGCAGCATATGTCCCGTATTATCGCATTTGATTATGGCACCAAACGTATCGGCATTGCCGTTACAGATCCACTGCAGATTATTGCTACCGGACTGGAAACCATACACCCCAAGGATATTGTAGAATACTTGAAAAAATATCTGCTGACAGAACAGGTAGAAGCTTTTGTAATTGGCGATCCAAAACAAATGGATGGCACACCGTCCGACTCTGCACAGCATGTAAAAGGTTTTTCTACTATCCTGAAAAAGAACTTCCCACAGATTCCTCAGTTCTGGATAGATGAGCGCTTTACGTCTAAACTGGCACATCAAACGATCATGCAAAGCGGACTAAAAAAAACAGACCGACGAGATAAAGAACGGGTAGATACGATAGCCGCGACAATCATTTTGCAATATTATATGGAAGAACACCGTTTATAGAACATTACATGAGCCTGATTAAAGAAGACTTACAAGATTTGCTGTTAAAATTCTGCGAACCAGAAAATGCGCTGTTGCAGCGGATTGACAGGGAAACGCACTTAAAGGTTTTGATGCCAAGAATGCTTTCAGGCCACTATCAGGGCAGAGTACTCAGCATGCTCAGTAAACTCATCAACCCTAAACGGATTCTTGAAATTGGCACCTTTACAGGATATGCGACCTTATGCCTCGCCGAAGGTTTGGCGAATGACGGTCTGCTGTATACCTTAGATATTAATGTAGAACTGGAAGATCGTGTACGCGGATATTTCGCGGAATCACCTTATCATTCAAAAATAAAATATATTCTTGGGGATGCTACCCAAACCGTAAATGATTTAAACGAAAGCTTTGATCTCGTTTTTATTGATGCGGATAAGAAAAACAATGGTACCTATTACGATATGGTTTTTGACCGTGTGCGGAGCGGGGGATTGATCATTGTAGATAATGTGTTATGGAGCGGAAAAGTACTGTCGAACCAGCAAGACAAAGACACTAAAAATATCAGTACGTTTAATGATAAAGTTGCCGCCGATGAGCGGGTGGAGAAATTAATCTTACCTGTTCGGGATGGCTTGTTTATCATCAGAAAAAAATAATATTATGATAAAAAACCTATTGCTGACTTGGCTGAGCATTATTTTACTGGGCACTACAACTGCACAGAGCCAAACGATACAAGATTACGTTGAAGAGCATACAGATCATGCTCAGGAATTAATGAGAGCACATGAAGTACCTGCAAGCGTAATTTTAGCCGTTGCTATTCACGAATCCGCAGCCGGAAAAAGCAAAATAGCACGTCACCTCAACAATCATTTCGGCATCAAAGGGTCGAACACCAATACAGAAATCAATTCCTCTTACCGTGATTATGATGACGTGGATGATTCCTATAATAATTTCGTCGAAGTATTGGAGAACAATTCATCATTCAGCAAACTGTTCAATTCACATGATCAGTATGACTATGCTGGATGGGCCAGAGGAATTGCGCGCGGCGGTTATGCCAGCAGCAGAACCTGGGCATCTCAGGTCATCGCGATTATCAATAAATACGAATTATATCAGTATGATGATCGCCCTGAAGATTATGTAGCACCAGTAGTGAAAGTCGCCGCTGTTAAGAAAAGACACCATTACACGTCCAGAAAGAAAAACCGTTCCACTGTTAAACATGCATCTTCCAGCAGAACCTATACGGTGAAAAGGGGAGATAATTTAAACAGAATTGCAGAATCTCATGGCACAACTGCCACATCATTGATGCGCAAAAATGGATTGAAAAGATCAGCGCTGCAACCAGGACAGAAAATCAGATTCTAATGAATAAAATATTAATTCCTCTTGTGCTTGTGATCGGCTTCTTTTCGAGCTGTAAAACCAGGCAATACCACCGCAACAACAAACAGATTGAAAAAGCGGCAAATAAGAACAATCCCAATTTTAAGGACTTCACTACCTTAAGCTATATTGAGTCTTTTAAAGGTGTTGCTATCGAAGAGATGAACAGCTATGGTATTCCGGCAAGTATAACCCTGGCACAAGGAATTATTGAATCAGGCAGCGGAAACAGTAGTCTGGCGAAATATGCAAACAATCACTTTGGGATTAAGTGTACATCGGACTGGCGCGGCAAAGCGTATTATAAAGATGATGATAAAAGTAATGACTGCTTTCGGGTATATAAAGATGCAAGAGAATCTTATAAGGATCACTCAGAATTCCTAAAACGGAAGCGTTACAGTGCACTGTTTGAACTGGATAAAAACGATTATAAAAACTGGGCTAAGGGACTAAAGCAAGCCGGCTATGCGACTAACCCAAGGTATCCTGATATGCTGATCAATACCATTGAAAAATATCAGTTGCACCAGTATGACCAACCAGAGTCAGAACCTGACAAAATAAAACGTGAAGACCGTGTTTTTACAGAAATCAATGCAAATATCCCTAAGGAAACTAAAAAATTCACTCCTGTTGAAACGCCGCCTTCCAGACAGGTGATCAATACTACATCGCCGGATTATACCGTCCAGAAAGGAGATACTTTGTATAATATTGCGAAGCGCTATAATATGACGGTAGATGAATTAAAAGCACTGAATAGCCTCACAGACAACGGGGTAAAAATAGGCCAGAAGCTGATAGTAGTTAAATAATGTTAATATAACAGCCCTTAACTCTGCTTATTCGTAATTTTGCCCGTCAATGAAACTATCTGTTCTGCTATTCCTGTTTTCCTTAATCTCCGGCACTTTACTGGCACAAAAAAAACCTGTAAAGGGTTTTGTGGTGGATAAGGATTCCAAGCAGCGTTTAGCAAAAGTATATGTATACAATTCTCATGATGACGAGGGACTGTACAATAATAACAAAGGAGAATTTGCTACTCAGGCTGCAGTAGGAGATACGCTTTTTGCAGCTTTAGAAGGTTATGGCCTAGATACGATAGTATATAAAGGCAATAATACCGTTATTTTCCAGCTAAAATCACTCGCTGTTCAGCTGAGAGAAGTTGCGATTATTGGCAGTGCATTAACGCCTAAAGAGCGATACGACCAGACCCTGAGGGAATATAAATATGCTACGGATAGGGGAAGTTCCAGAGACCTGCTTAATCTGGGCAGATCGGGTGTCGGCCTGGGGATTGATGCCATTTACAATCTGCTTAGTAGAAAAGGCCGGAACGCAAGGCATTTGCAAGCCATTCTGGAAAGGGATTATAAAGAGCAGATTATTGACTATAAATATAACCCCGCCTTTGTTGGTCGCGTATTACGGATAAAGGGTTACGAACTGGAAGATTATATGCAGCAATACCGTCCGAGTTACGATTTTGTACTTATGGCGTCTGACTATGCTTTTATCGTATTCCTGAAAAATAATTACGCAACTTACAAACGTAATCCAAATGCTTTCCGTCTGAAATCGCTTCCAAAAATAAAGATTGAAAAGTTATGAGGTATCTGCCTGTAATCTGGTCCGGACTTCCTGCTAATGCAATGGCACTTTTTCCATTCATGATCTTTAAAAATGCAGGTCTGAAAAAGAATCCCGTGATTATCAATCATGAAAAGATTCACTTCCACCAACAGCTGGAATTATTGATACTTCCATTTTATGTGCTTTATTTATTAAATTATCTGTTAAATCTGGCCCGATATAAAAATCATTCTAAAGCCTATTTTATGATCAGTTTTGAGCGTGAGGCGTATGCGAACGACTATAATCTGAATTATTTGAAAACCAGGAAGCTCTATTCATGGTTAACTTTTCTGTTTTAATTCTTCAATAAGAACATTTTTCTTTTTCTTTGTAACAATGAAAGGTATATATGCTTGTTTACTAATTGTATTTGCAGTTTCAACACAGAGTATTGCACAGGAGGTTGATACTATCCCTATCGAGATTAAGGACATGGATCTTAAGTTAAAAAGAAGCCCATTGCCTGTGATAAAAGGAAGTATAGAATTTAAACCTGTTGAAATCAGTCCGGTAATCGTTAGTACCAAAATTAATTACTGGAAAACCAAAACTTCTATAGGGATTAACATTAACCAGGCTTCTTTTAGTGATAACTGGAAAGGTGGTGGTGTAAATTCACTAGCCGTTGGTGGATTAGTAAATTATAAAGCAGAATATAATAAGGACAGCTATAGCTACGTGAGCGAAGTAGTACTGCAGTATGGAAAGATCAAGAATAAAAATCAACTGCAGAAAAAAAACAATGACCGGATTTTCTGGGATAATAAAGCAGCCTTACAATTGTCGAAAAACTGGTATTTCTTTGGTTCCGTAACCTTTGAATCACAGTTTGACAATGGATTCTCTTATGCAGGCGGAACAGATGGTGAAGTTCCAACCTTAATTTCAAGATTTATGTCGCCCGGTTACCTGACAGAATCTGTCGGTTTTGAATACAAACCAAGCAAATATTTCTCGACCAGGATTGGTACAGGTACAGCGAGACAAACCTTCGTTTTAGGTCTTGACGATCTTTTGGCTGCAGAGCTACTGAGAGACCCTAACAGCACAAAAAAAGATTTTTACGGCGTACCGATTGGATCAACTTTCCGAAATGATCTTGCTTTCCAGGTCGTAACAGCGTTTGAAAAAGATGTTTTTCAAAATGTGAACCTAAAGACCAGATATGCTGTTTTTGTTCCATACAATAACTTCGGATATATTAATCATCGTCTGGACGTTGCTGTGACGGCAAAAATCAACAGATTTATGAATGTCTCTCTTACAGGCGTAGGTTTATATGACAGGAATACTGACTTAAAGATACAGGGTAGCCAAACACTCGCAATGGGCCTCATGTTCATCTTTCCAAGGTAAAAAAGGTGTTATTTCTTCTTTTTTAGATCCAGGTAATCAATATAATACAGTACTTTAATCGACAGGCTGTTATTTTGCGGGCCGGACAATATAAAGTCGAAGTTACGTGCATATTTCTTTCTGTAACTGTTTTCACTTAGTTCAGCCGCATTTTTATAGGCAATACTCAACTCACTGCCTGGCGCAAATTGCCATAAGTAAATCAGCTCGGCATTAAAAACATTATAATCTCTGTCGGTATCTTTTGGTGCCATAGCTGCATAGGGACTGAGGGTACCAATCTGGTTTAATAAATAAAACGATTTATTTCTGCGATCCGACCAATAATGTCTGATCCTTAAAGAAAGTCCCATTTTATTACTGAAACTGTATTTTGCATCTATAGAATTCTCCACTGTTTGTCGGTCATACCGCGAAAACAGGATTTCGTTCCCCTGGTCGGCCACCCATCCGGCATAATTATATCTGGGCTGATAAGTCAGGTCTAGTCCGAAGGAAATCCTATCATTCAGCCGGAAATTCTGATATAAATATGCATCATACCCTTTCCCGTCAAATAGCTCATTTTTCCTGTAGCCCAGATTTCCGCCAAAATTATACGCTTTTGTCCGGTCGGGATTTACATAAATCTGCGCGTTAAAAGTCGCCCCGGTTTTAAACAGTCTCCCTGCAGTTCTTGCCTCATAAAAATCCTGACCATCTTTCCGCCATTCCAGGTCTGTCTCAAACGTCCAGAAATTTTTAAATTGCACGTAATAACCTCCATCAATATTGAAATTCTGATAAGCACCAGGATTGTACCTTCGTGAGTAATTTATATTCGCCCAGCTTTGCCATTGATTATACCATTTACCCGGTTTATATTCCTGGTAACCTAATTCAATCTCATGATCCAGGAAATTGTTATTCGTAAAAAAGCCCATATCAGAAGGATCGAATTGATCATCTGCCAGTTTTAATTCATAACTCCAGGTCCAGTTTCCGCTTTGTTTACCCAGTTCTAGTTCCGTATTAAATCCATATGCATTTTTTTTGTCTTCAGTTAGGGTCAGATAACTCATTTTACCCGCTCCTTTGATAAAATACTTATTGTTTTTATCATTGAGGTTGAAGAGGAAAGCGGTAACATTCGCATCGTAATCTGCTCCCTGTCGCAATACATTGGTATTGATCAGCGTAACAGAACTGTTATTTTTAAGCGATTGATCCAGCACGATGACATTGTAATTCGTGAGCGGCTGACTCTCTATTTCGCGCTGATTACCTTCCGCATCTTCTATTACGGCATTCATTTTATTGGTAATTGCATTAAAAAGACCTATGCCCAATCCGCCAGCAGTTCTGCCAGAGATTTTTGTCGCATTTAACACCTTACCTTCCTGAGGAGATTTTATGACTGTTTCACCTGTATTAAGGCCTGTGGATACATCTTTGAAGTAAGCCGGGATAGAACCTATTCTTTTGGAGTAAAACAAATCTCCTTTATTAAATAACTCTGTTCCCTCAGTGAAAAACTGCCTGCGTTCATCAAACTTCACTTCAAAAGGTGTTAAATTCAGAATTCTATTGTCTGCCTGCACCTGCCCGAAATCGGGTACCAGCGTCATATCTAAGGTAAAACTTTTGTTGATCCCATATTTCACATCCATCCCCCCATTAAAGGAGCTGGTCGTATTTTTTACCCCTGGAATGTTGTTAGGATAATGATTGAGATAGGTAGACAAATAGGGTGAAAAGGATAAACGCACACCTGGTTTAATTCCTGTTAACCCTTTCCAGATCCCACTCTGGTTAATTAACCCGCTTACCTTAGGATCAACGAAATTCCAAAAAAGCTGACTGTTCGCTTTTTGTCTTCTCCTCACGATATTCAGTCCCCAGTTTTGCACCTCTTTGCCCGAAAACCGCAATGCCGAATAAGGTATCCGGAACTCTGCCGTCCATCCCTGCTCATCACGTTTTACGGCACTTTCCCAAACAGCGTTCCAATTGACGTCTTCATCACCGACCTGGGAATATTTAGCATCAAACTGCACACCGGCAGCAGTGACATAAAACCCATTTCCATTCATTCCGTCAGAAAAGGTATCGAAGATGAGTCCGATAAAATCTGCATTACCAATATTATCTCTCGACACCAGTTCCTGCACCACGCTATCCGGTGCATCGTACATCCTTGCTGCTACATAAATCGCATTATCGTCGTATAAGACCTTAATCTCTGTGCGCTGAGCTTTTACTTCATGTCGCCCCGGCACAGGTCTGTTCTCCACAAAATCCGTTGCCACCGACACCCCAGACCATACGTCATCAGTTAATATTCCATCAATCTTAGGAACGATTGCAGCTCTCACCGCGGCAAGTTCCTTTTTAACAGGTACAGTTTGCGCTACACTACAAAACGTAGTTAAGAGAAAAATAACAGACAAAAAGAGCCGCTTCATAGAAAATAGTTATGTCTATGAGACACTCGTTTTTCTTAGATGTTGCAATAACCAGCGCTATTTTTTACAGTATAAGGCAAATGGGGTGTATACCTTGTTCATTAAGGGACTCGTATAGGACAGGTATAGGTTGACAGGGCCTTGACAAGGCCTCGGCAAAGCATTGATAGGGCATCGACAGGGCTGTAGCCCCATTAATGATCATTTAATTGACTTTCAATTACTTTTCAAAATACCGCTAAATAAGAACAGTCCCAAAGCAGAGCCACCAACCGCTAATCATTCACCCCATTATTTCACACCCGACTATCAGAAGATATACTGCAACTATCAAAATAATGTCCGGAATAAATTTCAAATGAATAAAGGTTGATGATATTCAATTCTTTCGGGCAAAATTTAATAACTTTGTTACTTACAATAATTGAGCAAAAAGGAGTAAAGATAATGTTTGAAAATTTACAGGATAAACTAGACCGCGCATTTAAAGTTCTAAAAGGACAAGGAAGCATTTCAGAGATCAACGTGGCCGAAACCATGAAGGAAATTCGTAAAGCTTTGCTGGACGCCGACGTAAATTATAAAACAGCAAAAACTTTTACTGATGACGTAAAAGAAAAAGCACTGGGACTGAATGTACTGACTGCGGTTTCTCCGGGACAGTTGTTAACCAAAGTAATGAACGATGAGCTTACGGCCTTAATGGGCGGTGAGGTTACGGAATTAGATCTAAAAAACAATCCTACGATTATATTGATTGCTGGTTTAAATGGTGCGGGTAAAACTACCTTCTCCGGAAAATTGGCAAACTACCTGAAAAGTAAAGGCAAAAAGCCGCTGTTGGTGGCGGGTGACGTATACCGTCCTGCAGCAATTGACCAGTTACAGGTTCTAGGGGGACAGATCGGTGTTCCGGTTTATGCGAACAAAGAATCTAAAGACCCTGTAGCAATTGCACTAGAAGGTATTGCTGAAGGTAAAAAACAAAATAACAACGTGATTATCATTGATACTGCAGGTCGTTTAGCGATCGACGAGCAGATGATGAATGAGATTGCGGATGTAAAATTAAATACTAAACCGCACGAAATCCTGTTCGTTGTTGATGCCATGACCGGACAGGATGCGGTTAATACAGCCAAAGCATTTAACGACCGACTTGATTTTACAGGTGTGGTGCTGACAAAACTGGATGGTGATACCCGCGGTGGTGCTGCGCTCTCGATCAAATCTGTAGTGAACAAGCCAATTAAGTTTGTAGGTACAGGGGAGAAAATGGAGGCACTTGACGTGTTTTATCCGGACAGGATGGCGTCACGTATCCTAGGTATGGGTGATGTTGTTTCCCTGGTTGAACGTGCTCAGGAGCAGTTTGATGAGAAAGAAGCAGCTGAGTTACAGAAAAAAATCCGTAAAAATAAGTTTGACTTCAACGACTTTTACAACCAGATTCAGCAAATCAAAAAAATGGGTAACATGAAAGATTTGATGGGCATGATTCCTGGGGTAAGTAAAATGATGAAAAACGTGGAAATTGAAGACGATGCTTTCAAAAATGTAGAGGCCATCATTCAATCGATGACGAAATACGAACGCGAAAATCCGGACAGTATCCAGCAAAGCAGACGTCTGCGTATTGCTAAAGGATCAGGCAATAAAATTGAAGAGGTAACTAAGCTGATTAAACAGTTTGAAGATATGCGTAAGGTGATGAAACAGTTTTCTAATCCGGCAGCAGCAGCTAAACTGATGCGTGGAATGCCTAAAATGCCGCAGGGAAGAATGTAGCCAATTGTAGTAATATTGGCCGTCGGGAAAATTATCCAATAAATAGGGAATATAATCCATTGACCGATCTATTTTGAGCATGTACATTTGAGTATTAAATCATTTAAATATAAAACAGGATGAAACGTAATGCAACTGCCGTTTGGAACGGAACAATTAAAGAAGGACAAGGCCATATCACTACACAAAGCACTACATTAAACAACACTCAATATTCTTTCAACAGTCGTTTTGCTGACGGAGTAGGAACAAATCCTGAAGAATTAATGGCTGCTGCACATGCAGGATGTTTCACGATGAAACTGAGCCTTGATTTAACCACGGCAGGATTTAACCCTGAGTCTTTGGAAACAACCTGTAATATCTCACTTGAAGAGGGTGTAATCACTAAATCTGAGCTGGTTCTTAAAGCTAAGATAGAGGGAATTACTGAAGAGCAATTTCAGGAAATTGCCGCAGGAGCCAAAGAAGGTTGCCCGGTAAGCAAAGCCTATGCTGCCTTACAGATTTCATTGGATGCATCTTTAGTTTAATAGAAAATATTAGAAATGGCTGTTACCGGTTTGGTGGCAGCCATTTTTTTATGCCTGCTATTTTAAAATAAATTACCATCCATAACTTTTTTGGGAATAAGTTAGCAGATGCTGATAAAAACTTATGGAAGTGCCGTTTTCGGGGTTAACGCAATAACGATTACAATTGAGGTGAGTATTGGAAGTGGTAATAAATACCATATTGTCGGTTTGCCGGACAATGCAATAAAGGAGAGTTTAAGAAGAGTAGAAAGTGCTATTCAATCCTCGGGGTTAAGAATGCCTCGACAAAAGATTGTTGTCAACCTTTCTCCTGCGGATATCAGGAAGGAAGGGACAGCATATGATTTGCCAATCGCTATTGGCATTTTAGCTGCTTCCGGGCAGATTATAAGTAAAG
>Ga0247813_10000281_pt1 | contig 56377 bp, 53 predicted proteins | sample UWRJL169409C1_FD_180719 | JGI IMG/M metagenome (GOLD analysis project Ga0247813, IMG submission 180719) | Plant litter microbial communities from Arlington Agricultural Research Station in Wisconsin, United States - UWRJ-L169-409C-1 | ecosystem: Environmental > Terrestrial > Plant litter >... | reverse complement strand
TCTATATCTGCGGGAAAATTATACTCATCGCTACAAAAATATTGGTCTATCCAATTTAATTACAATGCGGTGTGCGGCATTCATTAAACCAACATGACTGTAAGCTTGCGGAAAATTTCCCCATTGACTTCCAGTTTGGCATCAACATCCTCACTGAAAAGCAATAAATGCTATAATTCTGGCAGGCTAAATATGACAATTACAAAAATCCCGCAGATTTAAGAAGATCATCACGGAAATAAATCAGCGGAAATCTTCTAAATCTGCAGGAAAAATTATACTCATCGCTACAAAAATATTGATCTATCCAATTTAATTGCAATGCGATGTGCGGCATTCATTAAACCAACGTGACTGTAGGCTTGTGGAAAATTCCCCCACTGACTACCCGTTTTAGCATCAACATCCTCGCTGAAAAGCAATAAATGCTATAATTCTGGCAGGCTAAATATGACAATTACAAAAATCCCGCAGATTTAAGAAGATCATCACGGAAATAAATCAGCGGAAATCTTCTAAATCTGCGGGAAAAATTATACTCATCGCTACAAAAATATTGGTCTATCTAATTTAATTGCAATGCGGTGTGCGGCATTCATTAAACCAACGTGGCTATAGGCTTGTGGAAAATTTCCCCACTGACTACCCGTTTTAGCATCAACATCCTCGCTGAAAAGCAATAAATGCTATAATTCTGGCAAGCTAAATATGACAATCACAAAAATCCCGCAGATTTAAGAAGATTATCACGGAAATAAATCAGCGGAAATCTTCTAAATCTGTGGGAAAAATTATACTCATCGCTACAAAAATATTGGTCTATCCAATTTAATTGCAATGCGGTGTGCGGCATTCATTAAGCCAACGTGGCTATAGGCTTGCGGAAAATTCCCCCATTGACTTCCAGTTTTGGCATCAACATCTTCGCTGAAAAGCAATAAATGATTACAATACTTAATGATATTTTCAAATTCCTTAATCGCCTCATCAACCCTACCTACACAAGCCAGTGCTTCCACATACCAAAAAGCGCAAATTAGAAAAGTAGTTTTAGGCTTTCCAAAATCATCAGCGTGCAAGTACCTATAAAACAAACCATCTTCTGTTTTTAACTCCTTTTCCAAGGCAATTAAATGATCTTTGGCCCGGTCAGATGCAGGATCAAGATAATTCATCATAATAAGCTGTAAGGTACTGGCATCTAAATACGGGCTTCCCACTGCATTGGTGTAAACCTTACGTTCAGGATCATAACAAGCCTCAATATGAGCCGAAGCTTTATCAATCAAGATCTGAGCCCTATCTTCAAAATCCTGGTTGCCAATTGTTTTTGCCATTTTCAAAGCTGCCTGCGCACCAGCCCACTGAAATAAATTACTATAACAATGTACATTGGCTATATTTCTGAATTCCCAGATTCCGGCATCCTTTTCATCAATCGTTCTTTCAATTTTGGATAGCACGCTTTCAATCCATTTAACAGAATCACTGCGTTCTGAAAATACAAAACGATGATCAGTATAAAGTGGTAGCATCGAAGTTAGAACCTGCCCGTAAATGTCATTCTGAATATGTTCGTAAGCCTGGTTGCCAATCCTGATAGGTTGTTCACCCTTATAGCCTTCTAAATGATCTAGTGTAGTTTCAATAATTTCTCTCTCACCTGCTATACCGTATAAAGGCTGATAACGTTCATCTTCATTGTGAGAAATATCAGACAGGTAATTAAAATACTTCTCCATTTCTTCAAAATGACCGATATGATTTAAAGAAGTAAGCACGTAATGAGAATCTCTTAACCAGCAATAACGATAATCCCAGTTTCGTGTACTACCTGGAGATTCTGGCAAACTGGTGGTACTTGCGGCAATAATTGCTCCTGTATCTTCATACTGATGAATTTTCAAAACCAGCGCAGAACGAATCACAAGCGGCTGATAAAAACCAGCAATGGTAGAATGTTTGATCCACAATCTCCAGTAACCAATCGTTTCTCTAAGAAAGTTTTCGGCAGTACTCACAATAGGTGCTTCAAGATCTTGACCATAAGTCATAATGAGGTATTTGGTCTCATTAAGCACAAACGCCTTTTCATCAATAATATAAGTTAATGAAACATTTGTACTTAACCTGATATTTTCATCACAACCTAAATAATCAATATGGTTACTGCCACGGCTGGCCCGCATTCTGCCTTTACCATAATCGCAAACAGGCTGACACTTAATCGTAACCCTTGGATTTCCTTCCAATGGCTCAATTTTCCTGATGAACATAAGCGGTTTGAAATACCTTTCATGGAGTCGAAAGCGTGGCGCAAAATCTGTGATGCGATATTTTCCGTCTTCAGCGGTGATTTCTGTTCTTAATACATTCGTATTTTCGATATAATATTGTGTAGAGTTATACTCCCCATGTGGCAAAATTGAAAATTCTCCGCCTTTGTTTTTATCTAATAAACTACCAAATACGAAGGGGCTATCAAAACGAGGCCAGCACAGCCAAGATATATCAGTGTTTTTATTTACATGTGCTATAAATGCACAATTTCCTATTATTCCGGTTTGATAAAGATGCTGTTCAGCCATAAGCTATTTTAAGTGTTTATCAACAAACAAGCTTATGCTTAAAATGTTGGCAGGAATGTGAAATACCTGTTTTAGTAACTATAACGTTTAATTAGATTAAAATAATATTCACACGTTAAAGCTTACTGTTTTTAAAAAAAATTCCTCAACCAACTGGCTCACAATAGTTAAATAAAAGTCGATTTTGCCAGGCAAGATTTCCATTCAAATAAATTTTCTAATATTTCCAAATCGGAAAACAATTACTAACTTAACACAGTTATCTACACCAAATATTTGATGGAAATTATACATATAAGCGCCGAGTGTTACCCTGCTGCTAAAGTTGGCGGATTGGCTGATGTAGTAGGGGCTTTACCTAAGTATCAGAATAAAATTGGCCACATTGCCAAGGTGGTTGTTCCCGCATACGATACAAAATTTATCCGGGAGAGTGAGTTTGAAGTAGCTTATGATGCCTGGTCTAATTATGGCAACAATCATTTTCAATATAGAATTTTAAAAGAAAAATCTAACAAACTAGGCTTTGACTTATACCTGGTTCATATACAAGGACTAACCGACAGGCCAAATGTTTATGGATATGCAGATGATACCGAACGTTTTATTGCTTTTCAAATTGCTACATTGGATTGGATTGCACAGTGGGAACATCGCCCCGATGTGATTCATTGTCATGATCACCATACAGGATTAGTTCCCTTTATGGTGGCAAATTGCCTTAAATACCAATCTATTAGTAAAGTACCCACTGTTTTAACAATTCACAATGCACAATATCAAGGTCAGTTTGGCTGGAACAAACTTTATTACTTACCAGCTTTTGATTTATGGAAAGGTGGATTGCTCGGTTGGGAAGACGCTATCAATCCATTAGCCGCTGCCATTAAATGTGCCTGGCGGGTAACTACAGTTTCGCCAAGTTATCTGGAAGAAATGATGGGTAATGCACGTGGATTAGAAAGTTTATTGAGGCAAGAGCGCTGGAAATCTGTTGGAATATTAAATGGGATCGACAGTGAAGTATGGAATCCTGAAACAGACCCCATGCTTGGAAAAGGTTACAATTTAAAAACAGTAGAAAGTGGAAAAGCAGCAAACAAAAAAGCGCTATGCGATGTTTTTCAACTGGATTCTTCAAAACCACTTTTCACCTTTATTGGAAGATTAGTGGATGAAAAGGGTGCAGATTTACTTCCGGATATTTTTTATTCCGCATTACATCAACATGGTGACAAGATTAACATCTTGGTTTTGGGCTCTGGAGATGGTTGGGTGGAAGGAAGGTTAAATCAAATTAAAGATTATTACAGTAGAAATTACAATGCGTATATCGGTTATAATGAACAGGTTTCACACGAAATATATGCAGGTGCAGATTTTCTACTAATGCCTTCAAGGGTGGAACCCTGCGGTTTAAATCAACTTTATGCATTGCGATATGGAACGGTTCCTATTGTACGCAGGGTTGGTGGATTGAAAGATACAGTAATTGATATTGGTGATGGAGGTTTCGGAATTTGCCATGATCAAACCAGCGTATGGGATGTAACCCATGCCATTAATCGTGCTGTTGAATTATACAATGATAAAAAAGCTTTTAAAGCTGTTCGAAAAACCATGATGAAAATAGATCATTCATGGGATAAGGCAGCAACCAATTATATAGAATTATACCAAATATTAAATCAAGCTTAAACATGACTGACAAAGTTTTAGGCGTTATCCTTGGCGGTGGCCAGGGCTCTAGATTATCGCCACTTACACAAACACGTTCTAAACCTGCAGTTCCAATTGCTGGTAAATATCGTTTGGTAGACATTCCTATTTCCAACTGCCTGAATTCAGGAATTCACCGCATGTTTGTACTTACACAGTTTAACTCAGCGTCGTTAAATAAACACATTAAAAACACATATCACTTTAGTCACTTTAGTACGGCATTTGTTGATATTCTTGCAGCTGAGCAAACTGTTCAAAATGCAGGCTGGTTCCAGGGAACTGCAGATGCGGTGCGTCAATGTATGCATCATATTGTTTCACATGAGTTTGATTATATTCTGATACTTTCTGGCGATCAATTATACCAGATGGATTTCAAGGATATGATTGAAAAACACATTGAAGCAAATGCCGAAATTACAATCGCAACTATTCCGGTAACCGCTAAAGATGCTACAGATTTTGGTATCCTGAAAGCAGATGAGGAAAACATGATTACTTCCTTTACTGAAAAACCTAAAGTAGGTTTAGATGCATGGGTTTCAGATACAGGAGCAGAAATGCAGGCTGAAGGCCGTAATTTTCTAGCCTCAATGGGGATTTACGTTTTCAACAGGGAATATTTAATTAATATCCTGAATGAAAATGAAGAGGAGAAAGATTTTGGTAAAGAGATTTTGCCTAGGGCAATTAACGAAAGTAGGGTTTTAAGTTATCAGTATGAAGGCTACTGGACTGATATTGGTAATATTTCCTCATTCTTTGAAGCCAATTTAGGCTTAACAGATGAGATCCCTAAATTCAATATGTTTGATAGCAACCATACCATCTTTACCAGAGCGAGAATGTTGCCACCTTCTAAAATATCTGGTACAACACTAGAGAAAGCTATTATTGCTGAGGGTTGTATAGTTCAGGCCAGCAGGATTGAACATGCAGTGTTAGGTATCAGAGCCCGTATTGGAAAAGACACAGTTGTTACCAATACCTACGTAATGGGTAGCGATCGATATCAAACACTTGAAGAAATTCAGATGGAAACAGATATGGGGAATTCGCTTATTGGTATTGGCGACAGATGTTACATCAACAATGCTATCATTGATAAAAACTGTCGTATCGGCAATGATGTTAAAATTAATGGAGGAGCGCATTTAGAAGATTGTGATCATGAATTATATGCTGTTAAGGATGGTATTGTAGTGGTTAAAAAAGGTGCAGTATTACCAAGCGGAACCATTATTTAAATCAAATCACGATTATAGTATAAAGACCAGTTTGGATATCCACACTGGTCTTTTTTTATGATTCATATTAAATGGACAAGATTTATTCTGATTCGTAACTCCATAAAAAAAAACCGCAATGCTTTCGCGCGCGGTTTTATAACAAATCAAATAATAGGTTATAGTTGATATTAGTATTCTTCAGCAATAATTTCGTAAAAATCTCTAATGGGTTGAAACTGGGGGTGTAAAGAAACCACATCACCAAATACTAAAAGTGCCGGCGCCTGAATTCTTTTATCCTCAACAACTTCAGCAATCGTATCTACAATCCCTATAGCAATTTTTTCATCTTTTGAAGATCCATTTTGAATGACTGCTACAGGCAATAAACCTTTATTCTCACGCTGAAAAATAGCCGCAATTTCCTTTACTTTTTCAATTCCATTTAAAACTACTATAGTTGCTTTGGTTTTTGCTGCAACGTATAAGTCTTCAGAAATTTCTCCTTTTGAATTGGTACCGGTTACCGCCCAAAAACTTTCACTTAAGTCCTTATAAATCATTGGTATTTTTTGTAAGCTTGGTGCACCGGTTGCACTCGAAATACCTGGGATAATTTCAGTAGGAATACTATATGACTCAGCTACATCAATTTCTTCATAACCCTTAGCAAAAAAGAATGGATCGCCACTTTTCAAACGCACTACGTGGCCATAATTTAGCGCATAGTCAATAATTAATTTATTTACAGCATCCTGTGAAAAATCTTCATCATCAGTACGCTTACCTACATAAACTTTTGGAATACCATCTGGTGCATAACATAATAAAGCTTCGTTCACATTTGCATCATATAAAACAACATCAGCTGTTTTTAATGCTTTAACGCCTTTTAAACTGAATAAATCCGGGTCGCCAGGACCAGCACCTACCAGTGTAATTTTTGGTTCAATGTTCGCTTTTTCAACTTTATTTAAAATCATGACAGAAAAGATTAGCTCGTGATCATTTTATTAATTAATCAAATATACAAAGTCTATAGAAATTGTAGTAATTTATTTTGAAATAAATTTATCTTCTGTTTAATAGCTGAGTATAACATTAAGAAATCTTTTCAATAACCTACATAAAAGCAGTTATTCAAGATGAAAAATTATTACTAAATATGGATATAAAAACATGATGAGTACAAGCATCCGGCATGAGTCGAATCTAAAATTGCAGATTTATGCAGCTACAGTAGTAAGATGCTTCTTGCCTCGCAAATGACGGCAAGAGGTGTCGTCATTGCGAACTAGAGGGCAGGGCTTAGTAATGGAGTGAAGCAATCTAATTCGCGAAAATAGATTGCTTCGTCGCTGAAAAGGCAATGAAGATAAGGTAAAGGGTTCGTTTTTGATAATCGTTGATTATTTTAAATTTATTGCTTCAGCTTCGTTTTTTTCAGCTTTAGTCTTTCCCTCCTATTTACAAGGAACCTCAATAAAAGTAAATTTCCCTGCGTCATAGTTAATCGGCTTGCCTTTAACAAAATATGATCTGCCGAGTGTTGTTTCAATTTGCGCTACGCCCATTACCAGTTTTCCATCCTTTTTTAAAAATGCCAGTGGGTTAGTATATGCTTTTGTAGTATCACTACCCGTATTAAATCGGTAATCAACCAGCAGCGTATCGCCATGAAACTTACCATTAATCTCACCTTTATTTTGTGGTTTATCTGCATATTTTACCAATAATGAACCTGTAACTTTTCCAGAAGATAAGGTTTTCAAAATCATGGCTGCGCTATCTTTTTCGAATGATGATGCATAACAGGTTTCACTCATAACAGAATCCTTTTTTGCTGAATCAGCTTTCTTTTCAGACTGGTTACAGGCAAAAATAAATGGAACAGCAGCAAAAGCAATGTATAGAAGATTTTTTTTCATGATTATAAATTTAAAGTTTCAGATTAAAATATACTAATTAGATGAAAAATATTAAACGTTTCCACAAGCAAAAAAATTACTTTAATAAAAAAGGCAGGGCAATCAAACTGATCCCCTGCCTAAAGATATTCTAGATGTAAACTATTATTATTTAATGATCATAGTTAAAGCTATTCTACAGCTGCCCTAAACATTAATGCACCCACTGTTAAATTCGTACGACTATCAACTAAAATAGCAGAGCCGTTGGCACGATTATCATCATATAAATCAAAAGCTAAAGCATCAGCTGTTTTTAAAATCACTCTTCCGATATCATTCAGCTTAAACTCATCTGCCTGATGTTTTTCTAAGGTATTAATATCAACTTTGTGCAAAATTTCACTGATTTTACATTTCGTTACCTTGCTGTTATGCTGAATTAAATACATGATCGAAGTATCTAATGCACGACCATCCATCCAACATAAATCGGCCTCTATTAATTTAGACTCCTGTGGCAAAGCCGATGCGTTTACAATGGTATCTCCACGACTAATATCTACATCGTCTTTTAAATGAATAGTAACGGATTGTCCTGCATGTGCTGCAGCTGGTGCCTGATCAAAAAACTCAATTTTTTCTATGGTTGAACTTGCCCCTGAAGGCAAAATAGTAATCTTATCGTTTAAGCTAAAAGTTCCGCTTAAAACCTGTCCGGCATAGCCACGATAATCATGTAATTCTTCAGTTTGAGGTCGAATAACCCATTGAACAGGCATCCGGGCCAACTGAGATTTATCTAAATTATCCGTATCAACCTGCTCCAGAAAATGTAAAAGGCTTTCGCCATTATACCAGTCCATATGCGCTGAATTTTGAACGATGTTATCACCTTTCAGCGCACTAACCGGAATATAAGTAACATCCTTTAATTTAAGCTGTTGTGCTAAAACCTTATATTTTTCGATGATTGAACCATAAACTTCTTCACTATAGTCAACCATATCCATTTTATTGATACAAACCACAATGTGTTTAATTCCCAATAAAGAAACCAAATAAGAATGGCGGATAGTTTGCTCAACTACTCCATTTCGGGCATCAATTAAAATGATGGCCAGATTAGCAGTAGAAGCACCGGTAACCATATTCCTGGTGTACTGAATATGTCCAGGTGTATCGGCGATAATAAACTTACGTTTTTCGGTTTGAAAATATTTATAGGCCACATCAATGGTAATTCCCTGCTCACGCTCGGCTCTTAAACCATCTGTTAATATGGCTAAATCTATTGTTCCATCATCATTTTTACGGTTAGAACTTTGTAAGGCTTCTAACTGATCAGCTAAAATGGAATCTGTATCATATAACAAACGGCCGATTAACGTACTTTTACCATCATCAACACTGCCTGCTGTAAAAAATTTTAATATGTTCATGTTTATTAAGTATTAAGATATTAGTATCAAGTATCATGACAAATCGCAGTCTATCACTTCCATACTCATACTTATGTTTATTTAAAGGTTAAGTTTTTTTAGCTTGCACCTAGTCTTGATACTTGATACTCGCTACTTGATACTCCCTTAAAAATACCCACCCTTTTTCCTATCCTCCATTGCGGCTTCTGATACCTTATCATCTAAACGTGCACCACGCTCAGAGATTTTTGATGCACTAATTTCGTCAATAATATCATCAATTAAAGTCGCTTCTGATTCAACTGCGGCCGTGCAAGACATATCGCCCACTGTCCGGAAACGCACTTGTTTACGAAACACCACATCTTCTTCATCCATATTTAAGAATGGAGATGCCGCCATTAACTGACCATTTCTGGTAATCACTTCACGCTCATGTGAAAAATAAATGCTTGGCAATTCAATTTTTTCTCTTCGGATATAATTCCATACATCTAATTCCGTCCAGTTACTGATGGGAAAGACTCTGACATTTTCACCTTTATGAATTTTACCATTGTAAATGTTCCAAAGTTCAGGGCGTTGACGCTTTGGATCCCACTGTCCGAATTCATCGCGAACAGAGAAAATTCGCTCCTTCGCTCTGGCTTTTTCTTCATCTCTGCGGGCACCACCTATACAAGCATCAAACTGATGTTCTGCAATAGTATCTAATAAAGTAACGGTTTGTAAAGCATTTCTACTGGCATTCTTACCTGTTTGCTCAATCACTTTACCTTGGTTAATTGATTCCTGAACGGAGCCTACAATTAATCTTTCGCCAATTCTTTCGATCATTTTATCCCGGTAAGTGATGGTTTCTTCAAAATTATGACCAGTATCAATATGAACCAATGGGAAGGGAAATTTTCCCGGACGAAAGGCTTTCTCTGCTAAACGGACCAAAGTTATAGAATCTTTTCCACCAGAAAACAGCAAGGCAGGCTTTTCAAATTGTCCGGCCACTTCACGTAAAATGTGAATTGCTTCAGCCTCCAGTTCGTCTAAATAATCAAAATTATATGTGCTCATTTATTAAGTTTTGATTGATTGAATTTTGAATGAGGGAATTGACTTTTAATAGTCTGCTCTTCAAATATTCAATTGTTATATCATTTGTTGTTTTGTTCGTACTTGGTTTTGATAGGACACGAACCGATGTTAAACTAAACCCTGCTATTCCAAAAGGGGAAACCCCTCAGATTTTGCTATACTTTGCGCTTTTACCTTTGCGCTTTTACCTCTTCCGTAGCATGCAATCCACACTCCTTTTTACTCTGGTCTTCCCACCACCATCTGCCTGCTCTAAAATCCTCGCCCGGCTGAACAGCTCTTGTACATGGGGCGCAGCCGATGCTTGGAAAACCTTTATCATGCAAGGTATTGTAAACGATATTATTTTCTTTAATATAACTTTTCACATCATCAAGAGTCCAGTCAAAAATAGGGTGAAATTTAATCAATTGATTTCCTTCATCCCATTCTAAATCATGCATATCTTCACGATTAGGACTCTGCTCAGCCCTGATTCCAGTCACCCAGATATCATTCCCTTTTAACGCTCTCTTCAAAGGTTCAATTTTACGAATATAACAGCACTCTTTTCTATTGTCTACCGAGTCATAAAAGCTATTTGGCCCTTTCAAATTCACCATCTCCTGCAACAATTCATTTTTTGGATAGTATGCATGGATAGGTTTGTCATATATCTCCAATGTACGGTTCCAAACATAATAAGTTTCAGGAAAAAAACGCCCTGTTTCTAATGTAAACACTTTAATTGGAATATGATTTGAAAAAATGAGATGTGTAATGGCCTGATCCTCCCAACCGAAACTGGTCGAAAAAATTATCCTTCCGGCATATCTATCAGCCAAATATTTCAATTTATCTATCGTACTTAAACCAGAAAGTTCCTGGTTAATCTCCGCTAAATTCCCCATCACTAAATTAATTTTAAAATAAACATAATCACACTGCGCAAGCTCACGATCATTACAATAATTCCAACTGCAACCATAATGGTCTTAGCTGAAATTTTGTTAGAAACTTTTGCAGCAATTGGCGATGCAATTGCACTACCAATAATCAAGCCGACAACAGCCTCCCAATGCTTGCCACCCAACATGGTAAAAAAGGTTAATGAGCTTAAAGTCGCAATAAAAAACCTGCTGATTTTGACTGTTCCTAATGAAAATAATGGATGACGGCCACCTGCTATTAAGCTTGATAACACGATAGAACCCCATCCGCCGCCAAATGCGGCATCAATAAATCCACCTACGAAGCCCAAAAGGCCTATTTTCTTGATTTTTTCATCAGCTTTTTTTCTCTTGATGTTAAAAGCCTTCATGAGAATGACACCGCCCAAAAACAAGGTATAAACGGCTACAACAGGCTTAACGTATGCAGCATAATGTTCTAAAGACGACAAAATATATGCGCCTAAAACCGCACCTACAATAGCTGGTATGATTAAAATTTTAAATAGTTTCCAGTTCACATTGCCCATTCTGTAATGCATCCAGCCGGCAATACCGTTGCTCATTACCTCTGAAATGTGGATGGCCATACTTGCTGAGGCAGGGGGCAGCCCCATTGCCAGTGAAAAAGATGCCGTGGTAACGCCATAAGACATTCCAATGGCTCCATCTATGAGTGCAAATAAAAATCCAGCGCCCAAAAACCAATAAAATAATGGATCTATATGAATTAAAAATGATTGAAATTCAGGCTCAGTATTCCATAAAGAAGTACCAATAGCGCCAATCAGCAAAATAGAAGCTAACCAGATTAACCACTTAATATTACGTTCGGCAAAACTCTTTTTAGGGTTGATAAGACTTTTCGTAACCTTATTCAGCTTTTTAACTCTTGCCGAAAAATCGCCAGTTAAGGTTTGGCGAAGTGCGCTCATGTTCTGTAAAGTTTCATCCAGTTCTGCCGGAATGCCTTCGTTTAAAATTTGTTTTAAACGCTTGGCGATGGTTGGCGACTTTCCATTGGTAGAAATGGCAATTTTTAAATCACCTTTCTGCACAATAGAGCCAAGGTAGAAATCGCAAAGTTCTGGTTTATCTGCAACATTGATCAGCAAACCTTTATCATGCGTAACCACCCTGATTTCCTCATTCAGGATATAGTTATTGGTAGCTGCAAAAACTATATCAATATCTTCCAGATCGGAAACGTCAAAGCTTTTTTGTTTTACCTTAATATTAGGGTAGCTGGCCACCAATGCATTAACTTCGTCAGAAACCATTTCTGCAACAATTGTGATTCTTGCCAGATGACTGTTATTTACAATTGCCGTTAACTTTTCAAGGCCTATATTTCCTGCACCAATCAATAAAGTATGCAACTTATTCAGCTTTACAAAAACTGGAAAAAGCTGATTGCCTTTTTCTTCTTCTGAGAAAGACGCTGCACAATCATCTGATGGGTTAGGCAATATTTGCATATTGTTTCACTAGGTTTTTAAATGATGGATGTAAAGAAACTACTTCACCAAAAATTAAAAGTGCAGGTGGTTTTATATTTTCCTGTTGAACAAGACGCTCAATCGTTTCTACTACACCTACAATTAATTTTTCGTCTGCTGATGAACCATTTTGAATCACTGCTGCTGGTAAAGCGTGGCGACCTGCTGACTTGAAAATCTCAACAATTTTAGCTAATTTTTTTAAACCCATCAATACTAAAACGGTAGCATTTGATTCTGCAGCCTGATAAATATCTTTAGAAACTTCACCTGAGGTGGTTGTGCCTGTAATTACCCAAAAGCTTTCGCTTAGCCCACGGTGCGTAACGGGGATTTGTTGTAAGCCAGGAACACCAATTGAACTGGAAATACCAGGAATTACATCAACAGGAATGCTATAAGATGCCGCATAATCCAACTCCTCATATCCCCTGCCGAACACAAATGGATCTCCACCTTTTAAGCGTACCACATGCCCATAATTTAAGGCATAATCAATCATTAGCTTATTAATTGTTTCCTGCGGATAAGAGTGTTCACCAGAACGTTTACCTACATATACTTTAATGGCTTCTGCTGGTGCATGTTCTAATAATGCCGCATTGGTTAACGCATCATATAGTACTACATCTGCAGCCTGTAATGCCTTAACACCTTTTAAAGTTAACAAATCAGGATCTCCGGGACCTGCACCTAAAAGTGTAATTCTTGATTCTCTATTTTGATTAACCATAATTTTTTAAATTTTTGAATGATTGATTTAGTGAATGTTTTTCTAACGATTGTATTATTTGCATATTCACTCATTCTATCATTTCACTCATTCTATTATTCACTCATGCTATCATTCACTCATTCTATCATTTCACTTTTACAGCTCTTTTTTCTTTAATTTGATTTAAAAAATCGTCTGCCTGGCTGAAATAACTATTGGCAAATGCCGCAGTAGGTTCATTCTTATTTATCTGTAAAACCAGATCTGAAAAATTGGTTGATAGATTAAATTCACCCGTTTCCACATAGTGATTATCAAATTCCCTGATCACGCCAACTTGCGTACTGCTGTTTACCCCTTTATCTAAAAGCAAAGATTTTGCTGCGCTTACGAATGTGCTGTAAGTATGGTAAATCGCATCGGCATAAGCACCTTTTTCTAAATTCTGTTTCGCCCATCCAAATTTTTCATCAGCTTCTAAAAGTAAAGTTGCTACCAAATCAATCACCACTCCTGCACATTCACCTACACCAATTGCGGTAACAAATTGCTCTACATGTCCCCAATCTACAAACTCCTCTTGTTGAAGATTTGTTAAATCTGCCAAAGGCTTTAACAACTGATAAAAATGATCTTTACCCTTCCGGTCATAATATTGATGGAAGTTTTCGTCCGCTTCATTATTCGCTTTAAAATCATTTAAAATAAAATGCAAAACACTGGTAGCTCTTTTAGAGGGCACTTTAATTACCCTTTCTGCAACACGACCAACACCATTTCCAACTGTTCCGCCACCAAGCATGACCTGAACTGCCGGAACCACTTTGCCTTCTGCTTTTACCGAACTTCCGTGGAAACCAATTTCTGCCAAACCATGCTGACCGCAAGAGTTCATACAGCCGCTGATTTTAATTTTGATATTCTTCTCGTATATAAATTCCGGAAAATCAGTATAAATCACATCTTCCAAAACTTCAGCTAAAGTCATTGAATTAGAGATCCCTAAATTACAGGTATCCGTTCCAGGGCAAGTGGTAATATCTGCCAGACTATCAAAACCTGCAGTAGTGAAACCAATTTGATTTAAAGCCGTATATAATGATGGCAAAGCCTCTCTTCGTACAAATTTTAACAGTAAACCCTGATTTTGAGTGATTCTGATTTCGTCTGCCACATAAGGTTTAATGGCCGCTACAAATGCTCTTGCTTTATCTGTTTTGATATCACCCACCTGCACTTTCACATAAACTGAATAAAAACCTTCCTGTTTTTGTTCTACTACATTTGTAGCCGACCAATGCTTGTAATGCGTTTCATTTAATATTTCCACTTCACCATAGTGCTTTTCTAAAGGCATTGCAGGCTGGGGTACCGTATCTCTGTCTATAGCATAGGTTTTTACTTTATTGGCAATGCGCTCTTCAGCAACCAAACGTAAAACTTCTTCTAAACCCAATTTTTGCACTAAATATTTTAATCGGGCTTTATTTCTATTGCTTCGTTCGCCATAGCGATCAAATACCCTTAGTACCGATTCAGTAAAAGGAATCAACTGATCTTCATGTAAAAATTCATGAATTGGGCTAGCTAAAAATGGCTGTGCGCCTAAACCACCTGCAAATAAAACCTTAAAGCCACGCTCTCCATTTTCATTAATTTTTGGAATAAAACCCAGATCATGAATGTAGCTGAAAGCGGTATCTTTATCGCTCGATGAAAAAGAAATTTTAATCTTCCTGCCCATTTCCTGGCAAATCGGATTACGTAAAAAGTATTTGAAAACCGCATGCGCGTAAGGTGATACATCAAAAGGTTCATCTTTATCTATACCTGAATTTGGTGAGGCAGTTACATTACGAACGGTATTTCCACAAGCTTCACGAAGTGTAATATCATCTTGTTCCAGTTTTGCCCAAAGTTCTGGTGTACGGTCTAAGCTTACATAATGCAACTGAATATCCTGACGGGTAGTCAGGTGCAAATTTCCGCTTCCATACTCATCTGCAATATCTGAAATACGCAACAATTGCTTAAAAGTCACCTTTCCAAATGGCAATTTAATGCGAATCATTTGTACGCCAGGCTGTCTTTGTCCGTAAACCCCGCGGGCTAAACGTAAGCTCCTGAATTTTTCATCGTGAATGGTGCCATCGCGGAAAGCTTTAATCTTATTCTCTAAATCAATGATGTCTTGCTCGACAATATTGTTTTCGAGTTCTGTTCTGAAACTTTGCATATGTGTTGTTAGCTTTATTCAAAAAATGCTCCTCTTTTTACTGAGAAGCATCCAATATTTTATACCTATAAATTATTCAAATACCCTCTTCTACTTTGTTTTCCAACAATAGTACATCGATTTGGCTCCGGCATTCTTAATTATAGATTTGATGTTCATTTGCCAAATATATAAAGTATATAGGAATAGTAGTAATTTTTCTCAAAAAAGTTTGTAGATATATCAAATAGTTCAGCCCCAAGCAGATAAGCTATATTTGGATAATAACCTTTTTTACTCATACCTGTGAGCTTATCTGAACCTTATATTACTTAAATGGTAAAAAATAAGGCTCAATTTAAATTTACCATATAAGGCATGTAAGAAAATAGAAGAGCTGTCTCACCACAAATCGTCATTCTGAACTTAGCGTCATTCTGAATTCATTTCAGAACCTAACTTAAGAATAAAGATGCTGAATCAAGTTCAGCAAGATGCCCTAAGGATTAATGAAATTTAAAGGGAATTATAAACTATCAATTCCCAATTTCAAGGTATCTTCACGGCCTATTACATCGGCGATGCTGGTTTCACTAAGTACTTTTAGTGTAGCATCTCTTACATCAATAAACGCACTTCTAATTCCGCAGGTTTTCTCATCCTCGCATTCATCACATTTGTGATAAAAATTTAAGCTGGCACAGGGCACCATTGCAATTGGACCATCTGTAACACGCATTACATGTACCAGGAGAATTTCCTCAGGCTTTTTATTCAGACTATAACCTCCACCTGCTCCTTTCTTACTGTATAAGAAACCAGCATTACGGAGGTCTAATAAAATTTGCTCCAAGAATTTTTTAGGTATATGCTCCTCTTCTGCAATCTTAGAGATCTGCATCGGTGGTCTTTCTACGTTTTTACCAAGTGCAACAAGTGCTTTAATGGCGTATTTGGTTTTTTTGGATAGCATATATCTTACAAAGCTACTAAATTATGTATAATTATAAAATAAGCTGTAATGGCGGTCCTATTTTAGGAAATAACTTAGAATTCAGTCCTGAAAGTAAATGAGTTTAAGCGTTTTTGTCCTTTAATCAAAGTTGCGTAAAAATGATCTCTTCAAGAAACTCAAATCTAAAGTTGCAGGTTTTAAATTTAACTTTGCCGCTTGTTTATTTAAAATGAAAAGAAGATCTGGTTTGTTGCCAATATTAATGGTGGCTTTAATTTTTTTTATCCTTAATGCCTATGTACTTTCAGGAATTAAGGTAGTTATCCATCAAGAATGGTTAACGCCAGCCTTTTGGGTATTTATTCTTGGTTTAGCCGTTGCATTGGTTTTAGCCATTACCAAAATGCGTAAAGGTATTAGTCAATTTTTCACTATCGTAACCCATGCATTCTTAATTATGCTGGTTGCCGAAACGGTGTTTGCCATCTTTTTATTCATTGGTGATCTTTATCGGGTAGCAAGTTCTATTCCTACAAACTTTCAGCCACAGGGTTATCATATGGCCGAACGAAGTTATTATTGGGTAGATGTGGCTTTAATAATGTTTGGCTTAACCGTATTACTTTTTGCATTTGGAATAAGAAACGGAAAATATGCCTATCGGGTCATTAAACACACTTTATATTTTGATGACTTACCACAAAGTTTTGATGGTTTTACCCTGACGCAAATTTCTGATATTCATGCAGGAAGTTTTACTAAACCAAAAGAAGTGCAAAAAGGCATCGACCTCATTAATGCACAGAAAAGTGATTTATTTGTATTCACTGGTGACCTGGTTAATAACGCAGCATCTGAAATTGTTCCTTACATCTCCCTATTTTCACAGATTAAAGCACCATATGGACAGTTCTCCGTTTTAGGAAACCATGATTATGGAGATTATATCAAATGGCCAACGGAGGCGGAGAAAGTGCAAAATTTAAATCAGTTGAAAGCATATCATCAGGAGTTGGGTTTCAAACTTCTTTTAGATGAACATGTGGTACTTGAAAAAAACGGAGAAAAAATAATCCTTGCAGGCATTGAAAATTGGGGTGTTGGCTTTGGTGAGCGAGGCGATTTAAACAAAGCACTTCAACATACTGCTGTGAACGATTTTAAAATTTTGCTTTCACATGATCCTTCACACTGGGATGCACAAGTTAAAAACTACCCTTCAAAAATTCAGCTCTCACTCGCAGGCCATACCCACGGAATGCAGTTTGGCATTGAGGCATTTGGCATTAAATGGAGTCCGGTAAAATACCGATACAAACACTGGGCAGGTATTAAAACAGAAAACAACCGATATTTAAACGTGAACAGAGGTTTCGGATTTCTGGGCTTTTCTGGCAGAATTGGTATCTGGCCGGAAATTACCGTAATTGAATTAAAAAGAAAATAAACTTATCTTTCCTTTTAATTTGATTTCCCATGAAAACTAGCCTGATTCTTTTCCTTGCTTTTTTATTTGTAGAAACACCTACCATCGATAAAGATAAAAATAGATGGAAACCTTATTATACCAATGTAGCTCCAGCAAAGACTGCCGATAGTTGGTTTTTACCTTTTAAGGGCATTGACCGAAAGAAAATAGCAAACATTAAAATCATTAGTATTTTTGGCGATCATCGCGATAGCTATTATAAAGGCCATATTCATACGGCTATTGATATCAACCCATCTACATCAAAAACTAAGCTGATAGAAGTATACGCCATGGCAAATGGTGTGGTCTGTTCCATCCATTTAGGCGAAAATCAAAAAACTGTTGTAGTAAAGCATCGGCTGAAGAATGGCACAATTATGTTTACCAGCTACAAGCACCTCAGTGAGGTTTATGTGAGCAATGGTCAGTCTGTAGATCAGGATACTAAACTCGCCCGCTTATTTACGAAGGAAGAAAGTAAAAAATATGGTGGCGATTATCACCACCTGCACCTGGAGATTAGAAAAAAATTTGATGATTATGGCTGTGCCAGTTGGTTAACCATGAATAAGACTCAGCTTGATGACCGCTTCTATAACCCGCAGGCATTTTTAAGAACCTACCTTAAATAAGAAGAGTAATTAAAATGGCCTCCTACTTTTTAAATAAAGAAATCAGTTTTTTCACTCCTTCCGCTACACCAACAGCCAATAGTCCTGCTACTAATCCGATGGCAAACTCTTTGATTGTTGACATTAAGTTAGGCAAGAAATGATGTAAAAAATCGATGTTATGAACAAAAATACCGCCTGAAACTAATATCAATGCCACAGTTCCTGCAATGCTAAGTATCTTAATAATAACAGGTAAAGACTTGATCAGTAAATTCCCCAGCATCGAAAAGAATCCTTTATTATTGGCATGTTTCACCAGCTTATAGCCTGCATCGTCCATTCGTACAATTATTGCTACAATACCATAAACACCCACAGTGGCTAAGATTGCCACAACTGAAACCGTAAGAATTTGGAGGGTAATACTCTTATCCAACACGGTGCCCAGCGCAATGATTACAATTTCAACCGATAGAATAAAATCTGTGGTTACTGCCGATTTTATTTTTGCTTTTTCTGCTGCTTTATCATCCTGTACAACATCTTTAGCAACTTTTCCATGTGCATGGCGATGAAAGAAATACTCAATGATTTTTTCAACACCTTCATAGGCAAGGTAAAACCCACCCAAAATTAAAATATACTTGATGGCGATGGGAAAGAAAAAATTCAACAGTAGCGCAATCGGAACAATAATGATCTTATTGATTAATGATCCCTTGGTTATAGACCAAAGCACAGGCAATTCACGGGATGACAGAAAGCCAGTGGCTTTTTCTGCATTCACCGCCAGGTCATCGCCCAAAATACCAGCAGTTTTCCTGGTGGCAATTTTAGCGGTAACCGCAACATCATCCATTAAAGCAGCTATATCATCTAAAATTGCAAAAAAACCTGAAGCCATATTGATCTGATTATTTAAGGTACGCAAAATATACATTCATTTTAGAATACCACGAAAACATAAAGAGATAATGGGCAATAATTGTTTTAAATTTCGTTTCTTGCCCTAAACTATAACCTTAATATCCATTACATCAGAAAAATTTAAATAGCATATTTAAGAGTATGCAAATCAGAGAGTGATTTTTCAAACTCTTTTTAGTTTCTTATCCCAATGGAAGCTAAACAATATAATTTAAACTAAACTTTGCCAGTTTCATACTGTTGTATTTATATAAAAAGGATGATCATGGAAAACGAAAAAAATAAAACAGAAGAATCAAAAGAGAAAAAAGTTGGTGTAATTCCAGCTGATGATATTAAAGGAAGCGATGCAGATGGTGCCTATACTGGTGATGAAGAAAGCCCGGAAGAAATGGCAAAACAGCAGCTTGGTGCTGATGCGGAATCAGATGATAAAACCGGGAGGGATAAGTAATTAATCAATTTAATTATACTGTCAATAGATGCATTTGATTACCATATAATAACTCTTACATATGAACAAAATAACAAATTTAATAGCAGGATTTGCAGGTGCTGTTGCGCTGAATATTTTGCATGAAAGCTTAAAAAATAAAAGTTCAAATGTACCTCGTGTTGATCGCTTAGGCGAAGAAGCACTTGGCCATGCATTAGACTTTTTTGGTATAGGCGGCAAGCGGGGAAAAGCTTTATATGGCCCAACACTTGCCGGAGATTTAATTAGTAATACCATTTATTATAGCCTGATTGGCAATGGCAATGTTAAAAATGTTTTTACAAGAGGCGTTGTATCTGGTTTAGCAGCAGGCTTTGGAGCTGTTACACTTCCAAAGCCAATGGGATTAAATCCTGAACCTGTTGCGAAAAATAATCAGGTAAAAGTGCTTACTGTAGCTTATTATCTGGTGGGCGCATTGGTAACTGCTACGGTAGTAAAAGCCTTTAGAAAATAGAACCATTGGCCTGTAAGCTTTAAACCAGCTAATGGTTTAGTTCAAAGCAGTAGCCAATTTATATCAGAAATAGACTATTTCTATTTCTGATATTTAAGTGGTTCTAGTTCTCACGTAATGCTACACGGGTTCCATTATTCCTTTTACAAGTAATTTCCACTGTGGATATGAAAAACCTAATTTGGCTGCACCGCCTACCAATAAGTTTCTGGCATTATCTAAAATACTCTCTGTATCAGTATTCGCCATTTCATTTCTTCCGTGTTCTTCTGCCTTAACCACCATTTGCAATCGGCGAACAATAAATGTTGAGGTAGCCTCTGCTTTCAAAAAATGTGCGGGTGAGGTATTTTCAGCCATCGGCTTTACACTTGGGCGAACCTTAACAGCAAGTAACTCTTCTTCAGCATCCTGATGTTGGATAATTTCCTCGATTCTTACCCAATCAAAACCCTCACCAGATTGAGTTCCTGGTCCAGGGATATCAATTCGGATATAATCACCTTGAATACCTTCACGGTGTACTTCATTCCCATGTTCATCAAAAAGTTGGAAGCTGGATAAACCCGATATTTCGCCCCATAGATTAATATTTAATAAACGGCGACAGGCTACTTCAAAAAATGCAGTTGCATCATTTATTGTTTCAAAATTGCGGCTTTCTTCCACATCAATTTTACTTCCCTCCTGCTGATCCGGAATGCGATCATAGCGCTCTTTTGCTTTCATATTAAATTGTTTTACATGTTACGATTAATAAAACAACCCTCAGGAATGAAAAGTTTAACATTTCCGACATAGTTTGCTTGTTGAAAATTACGCCCCATAACTCATAAATAATAAACCAATGATGAATGAACGCTTAAAATTAAGAAGATTAAAATAGTCAAAACCTTATTTCAGTTTATGCAGTTCTATTCATACATCATACTATATAAAACTATGGCAACGACAAAAACAACTGCTAAAAAAGCAACCACAAGTAAAACAGCACCAACCAGTAAAGCATCAACAAGTAAAAAGGCAACTACCAAAACAGGCAAAATGGAAGATTCAGAATTTCATGAATTTTTTGTTGATGAATTGAAAGATATCTATTGGGCAGAAAAACATTTAGTAAAGGCACTTCCAAAAATGAAAAAGGCAGCAACCAGTGAAGAACTTATTGCCGCATTTGAAAAACATACAGAAGAAACCCAGCAACATATTCAAACGCTTGAACAGGTTTTTGAACTATTAGGAGAAAAAGCAGTAGCTAAGAAATGTGATGCAATGGCTGGATTGTTGGAAGAAGCAGAAGGCATTATCTCAGAAACAGATCAAGGTACAATGGTACGCGATGCAGGTTTAATTCTGGCAGCACAAAAAGTAGAGCATTATGAAATTGCTACCTATGGAACACTTAAGGTTTTCGCCGAAAACATGGGCCATCAGGATGTTGCAGATTTATTAGGCCAGACATTGGAAAATGAAAAAGCAACTGATGTAGCACTAACAGAAATTGCAGTAAGTTCTATCAATGCTGAGGCAGCGGCAGAATAACCAATACCATAATTATATAAAAAAACGGCATTTCGCTTTGAAATGCCGTTTTTTTATATAATTAGAAAATTTAATGAGTAGGTTATTTTCCTGCTATTTTAACAAGGGCAATTAAAGCCAGTGAAGCGGCAATACCAGCAATGTATTTTCGATGCGCTTTGGGTTTACCTGGAATCCCCCAACCTCCATGAACCGCATTACCATAAGGAACAGGTGTAAAGATATTTCCGTTTGTGGTTGGAATTGAATCTGCTCTTTTAAGATAACCTTTAATCACTGCACCAGCCATAAATTGTGTTAGCGTAGGGAAAAGTACTGCCGAAAGGCGAAGTAATACTGATACACTTCCCACCATTTTTTCTTTCTTTGGCTTGTCTGCCAGATCAACAATAGCTTGTGCCAGGCGTTCAGGATCATAAACTGGTGGAGCAGGTTTTAGGTATTTACCTGTATAATTTGCCGCATGCTGAATTCCCGGGCTATCCAAAAAAGCCGGGAAAGCATCGCAAACATGTATCTCAGGATAAGCAGACAATTCTGCTTTTAACGCCTGCCCGAATCCCCTCAAACCAAATTTACTCGCTGAGTAAGCAGCACCCATTGGCACTGCTAAAAACCCACCAATTGAAATATTATTAATCAAAATTCCTTTACCTTGTTTTTTAAAATAAGGCAAAACGGCATGTGCGCCATGCATATATCCTAAAAGATTGGTTTTCATTACTTGAGCAGAAACTTCCATAGGTGTTTCTTCAAAAGCGCCTACCGCGAGTATACCAGCATTATTTACCCAAACATCTATACCGTTGCCAAATTCATCAGCAGTTGCTGCCAGGTTAATTAAGGCATGATAATCGGTTACATCCACTTCCATGTATTTCACTTCTGCGCCGAATATTTTACATTCATCTGCCAGCTCTTCTAATACGGCTAAGTTTCTCGAGGCCAAAACCAAGCGCTCTCCCCTACGGGCAAATTGTAGTGCAATTGCCCTTCCCGCTCCGCTCGAAGCACCGGTAATCACAACTGTTCGTTTTTTAATCTCCATATTAAAATAACCCGCTTTGGAAAGAGATTGTTTTTGAAACCTTTGTGCCTGCTTTCCCTCCACCTAAGTTTAATAGCATGGATTTATTCTTCCATTTGTAGGATGAAGATTCATAACCAATCAAGGAATTATCTTTTTAGCCCTTAACTCATCAAATAATTTATAAAACATTTGTTCTGTATCCATAAACTCATGAAAACCGAGGAGTCTTGCCTTGTTCCCGTCTGAGAAAAAATCATAATCCCATGAAAATACAAAATCGCTAAATGCCCATGATGATACCTGTTCGTAGAGATGCTTTTCTAAACCATATTGTTCCTGAATATTTGTCCATAGCGCTGCCTTATCTGCCATTACAGTTTGCAAGGGCATGGTTAAAGGCGGGGCAACTTCCATTTCAAAATAACGGGCAATTTTTGGCCATAAATCATTCCATCTGAAAAGATCGCCATTAGTAATATTAAATGCCTGATTGGCGCATTCTGGATTTGTTGCTGCCCAAATGGTTGCTTTGGCAAGCAGGCGGGCATCTGTAATATCCATCAATTTATCGTAGGCACCTGGTTTACCCGGAAAGCGAAGCGGAAGCCCCAGTGCTTTCGAGATTGTTGCATAAACAGCTATGGCCAATACTAAATTCATCGGATTGCCAATTGCCGTACCTCCCACTACCGAAGGACGCAAGGCAGACCAAGACCAGCTTTTTCCAATTTGCTGTTTCTCTAAAAACATTTGCTGGTCTACGTTAAATTCGGGTGGCATGTGGCCACCATCTGTTTCTTTCGCAGGCGTTTTAAAAGGACCTAAATGTGCCCCATAAACCTTGTAACCCTGCATCAGGCTGATGTGGACTAAACCTGTTGCCACTTTTTCGGTGGTGGTTACCACATTGGTTAACATAGCCAGGTTGGGCGCTACCAATGCGGCCCATGTGTCTTCATGCTGATAGGCTGCATAAAAAATATGGGTAATGGCTGTTAAACCTTTTAGCTTTTCTTCACAATTTTCTGCATCTAAAAGATTTACGGACAGATAAGTGGTTTTAGTGTTATTTTTCCCTCCCCGCCTGGATAGTCCGACGATTTTCCAATCTTCAAGACTTTCCAGATACGAAATCAGATTACTGCCGATAACGCCATTTGCACCCACCACAAGTGCCATGTTTTCTTGCTTCATATATAATTACTTTAATTAGGTCAGCTTGTGCGACAAATCAAAGTTCCGCTGAAAAATAATTTGGCTTTATGTATTAATCTATGATAAATTTGTACTTATCTATGATTAAGCGTTACAAACAGTTCGAACCCCTTAAAATTTCTGATTTTGAAGTAGCCGAATGGGTACATCCTGCTCATCAGCATAACCATTACGAATTAATTTACATTAAGCATGGATCTGGTTGCCATTTTATTAATTCGGTTCAAGTTGATTATGAGGGTGGTGAAGTTTTTCTAATCGGTCCCGAAGAGGCGCATTATTTTGTAATTGAGAAAAAAACACGCTTTATTTACCTGAAATTTATCGATCTGTATCTTTATCAGGATGGAAATTTTGATCATCCGGGCATCCGTCATTTAGAATACCTGATAAAAAGCCGGGAGACACATTTATCTGCTTTTGTTTTTGACCAGCAAGATCAGTTAAGCATCAGTATACTTTTTAATGTCATCATATCATTAAAGGATGATTTGCTGAAGAATGAGCAACTGATCTGGATGCAGGCACTTTCCATTGCTCATATTTTACAAAGAAATATGCCTGAAATCAAATCAACAGCACACCGAACTGCCGACCTTCAGGCTATGTTTTGTTATATCCATAAAAACATCTACCAGCCCGAAAAACTTAAGGCAGAAATGATGGCTGAGCAATTTAAACTCACAAAAGATTACATTGGCCCTTATTTTAAAAAAAATACCGGATTTACGCTTCGTGAATACATTAAAACCTACCGAAACCAATTAATTAAACAGCGCCTGGCCAGTGGTAAATTTAGGTTAAAGCAAATTGCAGCAGAATTTGGTCTTACCGATGAAAGTCATGTGAGTAAATTAATAAAACAGTAGCTGAGATTTTATTTAGCGAAACATTTTTCTTGTAAACTTTTTTTTGTTTACAGAATATTTGTTTACAAAAAGTGAAACATTTTTCTTGTAAACTTTTTTTGTTTACAGAATATTTGTTTACAAAAAGCGAAACATTTTTCTTGTAAACTTTTTTTGTTTACAGAATATTTGTTTCGCATTAAAATGTTTCAGCATTAAACTAATTTTTTAAACGCGGCATGTGTACATGAGTGATGAATATTTTTTTGAACAGCCAATTACTTTTTTAAAGAAAGGTTCTTTTTAATTCGACTAAGTGTTTCAGCTGCAATCCCCAGGTAAGATGCAATCAGGTTTTGAGAAAGGCGTTCTGCAATTTTCGAATTTGATTCTATTAACTCCAGATATTTTTCTTCGGCTGTATGTGTTACAGAACTCATCAAACGGCGCTCTTTCGTAACGATGCTATTTTGGTAAAGAATTCGAAAATACCGATCCATCACAGGCACTGCTAATGTAAGTGCTTCATAATCTGCTTTGGAAATTAAAAGCAGTTCACAATCCTCAATGGCATCGATGTTAAATACTGCCGGCTCTTCTGATAAAAAGCTGTTAAAATCAGAGATCCACCAGCCCTCCCAACCAAAAACATTTATATGCTCGTTTCCCTTACCATCAACATTATAGGTTCTTAACAAACCTTTAACTACAAACGCAAGGTATTTACAAACCTCACCTTCTTGTAAATGATATTGGCGTTTTCTTAATTTTTTAGGCACAAAAAAACGAGATATAGCCAATTTATCGGCTTCCGTGAGCGAGACTTTTTCTTGAATATGGTTAAAGAGGATATTGAACATAGGTGATGATGTTGTATAATGACAAAGGTAATTTTAAACCCTCAACAATATGCTACGTTATTATACTGAAAATAGATTGATCTAAATCAATTTTACTTTTTGATACAAGTCATCATCATTATAGCAGCATTGCTTTAAATTTGTAGAGCATAAATGAGGCCTGACAAATAGCCTGGTCACATAATATTTAAATAAAAAATTATGAAAAATATAGCTTTGGTAGTAGGTGCAAGTGGCATAACAGGAAGTAACCTGGCTGAAAAACTGATTACAAAAGGTTGGGAAACTTACGGATTAGCCCGTAACCCTAATACCGAAATTCAAAATCTGAAGCCTGTAGCAGCAAACCTATTGGAGATTGATAGTCTTCAGTTAGCACTTGCTGACATAAGCCCAACACATGTTTACATTACCACCTGGATGCGAAATGACACCGAAGCCGAAAATATTCGGGTAAATGGATTAATGGTGCGCAACATTCTGGATGTTTTATCTGAAAAAAAATCCGTGAAACATGTAGCATTGGTTACCGGTTTAAAACATTATTTAGGCCCATTTGAAGCCTATGCATCAGAAGGTTTTTTACCTGAAACACCTTTACGTGAAGAACACCCACGACTGAACATTGAGAATTTTTATTATGCGCAGGAAGATGAGGTTTATGCAGCTGCCGAAAGAGATGGCTTTACCTGGAGCATTCACAGGCCCCATACTGTTATTGGCCAAGCTGTAGGCAATGCCATGAATATGGGTACAACTTTGGCTGTTTATGCCAGTATTTGTAAAGAAACAGGCCGTAAATTTACCTGGCCAGGTTCAGCGGCACAATGGAACGGCTTATCGGATGTGACAGATGCCCGCATATTGGCCGAGCAATTAATCTGGGCATCAACTACAGAGGCTGCTCAAAATGAAGCATTTAATATCGTAAACGGAGATGTTTTCCGTTGGAGTAGATTATGGCGCAAAATAGCAGATTACTTTGGTGTGGAGGCTGTTGGATTTAACGGTGAGATCCATCCACTGGAAAAAGAAATGGCCAATGATGGCGAAAAATGGCAAGAAATTGCTCAAAAACATGGACTTAAAGAAGCTTCGTTGAGCAGATTAGCGAGTGCGTGGCATACAGATCTTGATTTGGGCAGACCAATCGAAGTGATGACCAACATGGCAAAAAGCAGAAAATTAGGCTTTACCGTTTTTCAGGATACGGAGGAAACCTTTTATGAACTTTTTGATCAACTTCGTGAAGCGAAGTTAATTCCTTAGTGATCAGTTATCACTTTAATATGCTCAAAGTTACCAACTCTACAGAAGAATGCTTATTGAGTTGGTAACTTTATCTGATTACGAGAACCCAATCGCTTTTTACAAAGCTGTTCTGAATGAATTGACTGCCCCATAGGATGTGCCAGCCGAATTTGTTGCATAAGCACGAACGTAGTAAGTTGTGCCACTAGGTAATCCGGTAAGTGTACTGCCCGCAGCGCCTATTCCCGAACCATTATTGGTATAACTGTTGAAGATAATAATTGGTAAAGATGTACTTAAAGAATAGCATAAACCTTTTGATGAAATTGCTCCGCCACCATCTGCAGTTATTGTTGCAGAAATACTTGCAGCATTTCTGCTATTGTTAATTGATCATGCATTTTCAAAAGCGATCTGATTATTTCTTTGAAATAAAATTTATAGTATGCTTATTACTCTTTAAAGGATTAAAAGCTAGAAACCGGCACACAGAACAAACAGATTTGCCTTTATCATCAGACTGAATTTTACAGGTTTACAGCATACCTCTATTGATACTGATCTAGCGTTTGGTGCAGTTGCCCTCTGTACTGGTAAATTTCATCAGGAGAAGTAATCAGAAATTTCTCTCCGGCATCTTTACCGTTAGCAAAAGTTTCGAGATATTTATTGGCTGTATTAAAGTGAAACCTGCAGATTGGCTTTCTGTTGTTATCATCAAGCAATACACCAAAATAAGATTGCGTATCTCTGGCGGCGATTCTTGAAGATGGGATGCGTTCCCGAAGAATGGCTTTTACAATTTGAAACGCCTCTGTTTCTTCTTCAGTGGTAATAATTTTATTGTCTGTTGTTTCGTTAATCGGCGTCACCTTGGCTTCTTCCGTTTTATCGATGGTTTCATTAATGCTCAATGCAGATTTTAACCTGGAACTGATGGACTCATTAATAGAAAGTACAAGTGCTTTTTTAGCATACTCTTTAAAAGTGACCATTCTGCTCGCCGTGAGTGGCTTATCGAAGAATCTGTTTACTAATAATTTAACCAGTTCATCAGAAGGATGTTCAATTTCGTTTTCAAATTCTTTTCGGATGGATTTAATATATTTAAGGCTTTCGGCTGAATCAAGAATGCTTTCCAGGCTATATTCAGTTTTGGTAAAACCTTCTAAAATTTTAATAGAGCTGTCTTTCAGGTCTTCAATATCAATGGTGAAGAATGGTTTCTCATCCATAATATTGGGTTTCTCCAAATCCATGTAGAAATTATAAATGGTACCATTGGTTAAAACGCCAAACCTGGCTTTTGAAACATGGTAGTAACGATGGAGTTGTGAATTATGGGCGTCGGCCTTTTCTTTCCAATGCTTACATTCAAAGATGAGGATAGGCTCTCCGTTTTTCTTGATGACGTAGTCGATTTTCTCCCCTTTCTTAGTGCCAATATCACAGATATGTTCTGGTATCACCTCAGTTGGATTGAAGATATCGTAACCCAAAATCTGAATAAAGGGCATCACAAATGCATTTTTTGTAGCTTCTTCGGTATTAATCTGGTCTTTCAACCCATTTACACGCTGGTGTAATTGTTCAAGCTTTAATTTCAGTTCCATTCTGTTGGGATAAGTCTGTTTATAACAATTGGTGATTATCCAAAAGTAGATAGCAGTCTCAGCCTTTTCTTACGGAAAACCGTAAACCAACCTTATATGGAATTGAACTTACGAAGTTTTAAAGGCCTGAGGGTGGCAAAACTTCTTAAGTTTTTAAATCAACCAAATAAGTTTTTAAAACCTATAAGATAATAAGGTAAATGACACTATATTAGTATACTAAAATACGATATCAATGTTTAACGTATGATGAATAATCAGATACTCAAATCTTTCTACCTGCATTTGGTGAGATAGGATTTGATGATGTAATTGTTCAAATTCTATCCTTAACCTGGCTGGCTCCTCAATATATTGTATATCTTCTCCTTTTAAACACAACTTTTCATTGACCATAAAAATCGAAAATTTTCCTCTTGTAGTGTTTCTTTGGGTAGTAGAAAAATTCAACAAGAGTACCGTAATTGCAATTAATACAGACGCATTAACATTTATATTTTCTATGCCTTTTTCAATTCTCAAATGAAGTGGCGCTTGTTTAGGAAACATGATCTGATCCATTTTAATCAGGTTTTTGACTTGTGTTAAGTCCTTCTCCAATTTAGATCCCTTTTGAGCATCGGTATTCATATAATATCGGACTAAGTTTGTAGAATAAAGGGATAATAAAGCAAGGCTATCATTCTGATTAGCCAATTTTAAATAAATAAAATTTAAACAACTAAACAGATGGTGCATATTCAAATGTGTATGAACTAGATCTGTCTGGCCTCTATACGAACTGCCATTGCCTCCTGAAGTTGATATCTGACGATTAAAATAGGAAGCTAATAATTGTTCTCTTTGATTTCTTTCTTTAATAAAGCTGACTAAATAACAATAGCCAAGTGCACATAAAATGAAAAACACACCACGATAAAGGTATCCTGAAAATATTTTAATACTGATTAAAGGTACTTTCTTATCTACTTCGCTTAATGAATAGATAGCAGAATCAAACAGAACTTTAATAATGATATAAACTAACAGGCTCAGTATAACACCTAAGGGAATCCGCCACCAATCATGTTGATCGGAGCGCCATGCCCAGTTCGAAATCATCCCGGCGAAAGTATAGAAGAAGGTAATATTGGCAATAGCATGAACAGACAAAGCCATGAAATCCGGAGTTTTGAGCTCCATGCCCAACAACAATAGGTTTTCATAAAGCATAAAAACCAGCCAACACACCACATGAATGCGGTAGCGTTTTACATTTATAAATATTAACCTCATTGCCTTCATATCCAATTTAGTATAGCCAATACGCCTTGTGGTCATTTTGAATCTTCTTTAGTTCCTAATTCAATTAGGTTAGGTGTAGGAAATTAGCGATGCCATTTCCTTCCTAATCATTTAAATATATATTACCATGAAAAAAGCAATGCCTATATTAAAAGCAAAGACAGTTTTTGTTTTTAAATCAAAGAAAAGAGATATCTCTAAACCATCTACCGACACTGGTATTACAACAAGTGTATTAACAACAACATGATCACCAAATGATTTATCTTCAAAAACTGGTTACGACCGGTTTTTGAGGATTCTCTGCTGGATATAATTAAAAAAGGTGGTTCGATATTGAGGACTAATAGGGGCCATGTAATCTTTATGCAGATAAACCAGATTTGCAGATACATTCTTTACCGCATTTAATCTGATAATGTGAGACTTATGTATTCTCATAAATCGTTGGTCATTTTTAAGATCAGCCATGACCTTGCTAATCCCTGCATTTGCAATATAATCACCCGTCTCTGTAAAAATGTGAACCTGATTTTTCTCTGCACTAAATAAAATAATGCTTGCTATTTCTATTCTTAAATACTGTCCTTTCACACCAGCCAATATGTATATCCCGTCATCAGCCAGATTACCCATCGGCTTTGCATTTTTACATTGATGAAGTTTAAGCTGATTAATCACGTCAATCAAATTAATTTTCATAATGGGTTTTATAAGATACTGCAACGCATTAACTTCAAATGCTCTTAATGAGTATTCCTGAAATGCAGTAACAAAGACAATAAAATTTACTTTTCCCTGAATGCGTTTCGCCAGTTCCAAACCCGAAAGCAGTGGCATATTAATGTCTAAAAAAGCAATATCGATAACCTCATTTTGCTGAAGAATCTCAGCCAAGGCCAGCAATGGATCTGTAAAACTCTTTTGAAGGATAAGTCCTTCATGATCACTGATAAGTGTAGATAATGCCTTAACCTCGTCATGATCGTCATCAACAACAATGCAATGTAATATTTCATCCATGAATAAATAAAATTGAAAGCATGAGGGATGTTAATAAAACAGGGAGAACCGTCTACTTCACTATCTTTTCTTTTGCAGAATAAAGAGTAGTGACGGGCGGTTAAATTTAAAAATTAAACCAGGGTTTCCAAAAAATGAGCTTTGAACACGCTTTTAATTCTGCTCAAGAAGCTAAAATTTCACTATTCCCGCCCATAAAACACCACATATATTTATCGCTTTGTACTTTAAATAGCATTGTTTAAAGCATCAATATGACTGTTGGTACATACAAATACGTATTTACACAAGCACATCCAAAATTTAAGTCAGAAAACAACGATTTTAGTTTAGGCAATCGAGAATGATATGGATTGCCAATTTAACCAGGAGGAAAAATCTCAAATTAAACAGAAAGGAGGAAATAAAAAAGCTGAAAAACAAGATGAAACATGACCAGGTCATCGTACATCACACCAAAATAATACTTCAAACTAAAATTAAACATTACCATGAATTTAAAAAAAATGAGTTTAGGCCTTGTAGCCCTTGTAGGGTTCGGCCTTTTAATCACAATGAATGCTTTTACCTCAATCTCTAAACAAAATTTTACCTATTGGCAATATGAGTCGGGAAGATTAAACGAGATTCGCGAAGGTGCAAGCTATAGTCCGATTGCAGCGCCAGATGCAGCACCTTGTGAAAGTGGCGCTGATCTTCCTTGCGTATTGAAGGTTGATGCAAGCATCGATACTCAAGATAAGCTCAATACTTACCTGCATGATACAGTGACTTTTCCTACCTCTAGTGACATTACCAATGCGGCCATGTATAAAAAAGAAGCCGAGTAAGTTTAAGTAAGTTATTGATTAAAATGCCATCTAAGTTTTGATTACCTTATCGGGTCTTTCATAGTCTTGGATGGCATTTTTAGTGTTACAAATAGTTTCGATTGTAAATTTTATTTAGGGTTTTGCTGCATACCAGTTAAAGCAATCACATCTTCAGGCAGTGGCAAAGCATACCGCAAACTATTTGGCGCTAAAATAATTTGCTCACCATTTACGGTTCGGCTCAATACAATCCCATCGCCTTCTACATTCCAGCGTTTAATATCACCCCATCTCAAAGTTCTAAAGACCAGTTCCTTTCTGCGTTCAACTTTAATTAAGGCCAGTAATGCTGCTTGTGTTAAGCCTACATATGGAGAAAAAGTGTTCTTTTTGTACCGATTTATTAATAAGAAATTTATATCTGCCAGTGCTTCGCTAATTCTGTTCAACCTGGTCAGGCATTCTGCCCGCGTTAATAATAGCTCATCAGTTGCCACACCATTAAAAATGGAAGGTCCGCCAGCGTAATAGCCTTTAAAAATATAAGCGCTACCGCTTGCCCTGAAAAATACTGTTTTCCGGAGGTCGTTATTGCCATAAAGATTATAAAGTTCAGGACTAATCAATGCCCTGGCCTGGCTTCCTGTTGCAGTAGCTACAGCCCGGCTATCAAAAAGAACTTCTGCATTTTGTTGGGCTACCGGAAAGTTTGCTGAGGCAGTGAGGGTATTAAAATCCATCAATGTTTTTTGAATCTGCAAGGCACTATCAGCGTATAAACCAGCTTGTACATAATTTCTCATTTGCAGGTATGTTCGGCTTAATAAACCATAAGCAGCTGCCTTTGATGGCCTGATGACTGAAACATCTTTAACCGGCAAATCTACAATTGCAGCTTTCAGGTCGTTAAGTACCTGATCATAGCTTTCTGCCAGACTGGCCCTAACGGAAGTTTTGTTAAAGTCAGCATCAAGTCGCAGTGGGATCCCCAGATCAGTAGCTGCTGAACCCTGATCATAAGCCTTCGTCCAGATGCTGATCACATTCAGGAAAGCCTTTGAACGATGAAAGCGAGATTGCGCAACAATGTATTTCAGTTTAGCATCAGGAGTAATAGGGCTATTTTTCTTTGCAACCGCATCCAGTATAGCGTTACAGATATACACCACTTCATATGAAGATGCCCAATAGGAAGAGAGCGGTGCAAAATTGTTCTCCGCTTTCCAAAGGTAAAGGTTTCGGTCTTGCTCTGTACGGGCATTAAACACATCATTTGTTACATAATAATCATCTGTACATGAATTGGCCACACCTGGATCATTGAAGTTGATTTTTAAATAATTATCCAGAAGTGCCTGCATATCTTCTGTCGTTTCAATGGTAGATAATTGTTGATCAGGCTTTTCATCCAGGTATTTTTTGCACCCCTGAAAGCTGATCAGGCTGAGGAGAAGCATTGCTGGGTATAGTACTATTTTTTGATATCTTTTCATGGTTTCATTTTTAGAGGTTAATCCTGCATCCGGCAGATAAGGTTTTGGTAGGAAGTAGTGTAGTCGGACTAGCATAGTCCGGATCAATCCCTTTATTATTGGCCCTCCAAAGGATGCCGAGGTTGGTGGTGTTGACGTAGATTTCGGCCGAGTGAATGGTTTTTCCAAACCAGTGATCTGGCAATTTGTAACCGAGGTTAGCATATTGGAAGCGAATGTGATCGCCCCGCTCTACCAAAACTTCAGAGCCTGCATAAAAAACATCACGGGCAGAATTATTAGGATAAATAAAGGCGGGTACGTTGGTATTTAATTCATCACCTGCTTTCTGCCAGCGCAAGCTGTAATCACTGTGGCCAATTCCACTGCTCACCAACCTGCTGTAACTAACGCTTTGCCGTCTAAAATAATAGCCCAATTTAAAGCTTATACTCATCTGCAGGCTGAAGCCTTTATAACTGAAACGGTTTTGCAGATTCCCGAAAACTGTTGGCAATGCAGAGCCAAATAATCTCAACTCATCTAATGAAGTGCCTGTTTGCGTAATGCTGGTATAATCTTTACTAACTGATCCCTTCAAGTAAGCTATGGGGTCACCAGTGGCATCAAGCCCCGGGCTTTTAAATGCATAAATGCTATAAACCGGGCTGCCTATAATACCGCTAATATTGGCTGTACTACCACCTACCCAATCATATGCATTACTGGTCAGCAGGTAATAATCAGTTACCTTGGTTTGGTTGGTGCTAAAATTTAAAGTACTCTGCCATTTTAATTTACCCTGGGTATTAAGACTATTTAACTGAACATCAATTCCTCTCCCTTGCATCGCGGCTACATTTTTAGTAATGAAGTTGCCTACACCGGTGGTATAATCTATCGGATAAACACCTAGCAAATCTTTTCCACGTTTAATGTATCCATCAATACTACCAGATAAGCGACCATTTAAAGCATTAAAATCTATCCCCAGGTTAGTGGTTTGCACAGTTTCCCATTTCAAATCAGGATTGGCTTTTTTATCAATGGCGGCATATGGAGATTGTGTGTACACCGATGTTCCTCCATATTGTATAGTGGTAAGTCCAGCCTGGTTTGGGTCAGCATTACCACTAAAGCCATAACTCAGGCGTAATTTCAAAAAATCAATAGATTTGATATGGTAGAAGCTGGCTTTAGAAATAATCCAGCCAATACCTGCAGACCATAAAGGTTTCCATTTATCATTGGTATTTACACCGAAAAAATTCGTAGCATCCCGGCGTGCACTTCCGTACAAAAGATATTGTTCCTGGTAATCATAACTTACGTTTCCATATACACTTACATAACGGTTTTGTGTTTGGCTGATGCCTTGCCGATCGGGAATATAGGCACTACTCCCGGTAACATAATTTGGAAAAGCGGTAGTGTAATCTACTGGGGTAATGCTTAAAGTATTGGTATTAAAGCCATAGCTTCTAAAATTATTGCCACTGCCAAGTTGCTCCCTCCGTTCGGCACCAGCCATTACATCAATACCATGCAGAGCAATTCTCTTGGTATAATTTAACTGTGCCCTTAAATCCTGTGCCTTTAATAGAGAAGCAGATCGATCATCAATTGCACCCAACGGAATCTTATAATTTGGCGTACCAGTATTACTCAATTGCGTAAAGCTATTAATCAGGTTCCGGGTGCTATAGCTACCCAGTTCTTGTAAAAGATTACTACTGCCAGATTGCCTTTGCAGGCGGTAAAGAAGTGTCGCCGAGAAGCCATTCCATTTATAATTTAAACCCGTATTAATATTTAAATCATCCTGATGGCCTTTGGTACGCTGATATTCATCATTGGTAAGCGGATAATAATGCCAATCAAATAACTTAGATGCAGATAAACCATTAATATAATTCATACTGTAATCTTTTGCTATGGGCAAAGCATTGCCATTTTCATCGGCAAAGCTGGCATAAGGATACAAGCTGCCACTGGCTGAGGTAATGCTGCCATAGGCCGTTTTACCAGTGGTACTATTGCTGCCAGTGTACAGCAGACTTACATCAAACTTCAGGTTTTTTAACAAATCAAGGTTCAAAGCATAACGCAAACTTAACCGGTTACTAAGTGCATTTAATTCAGATCGGCTGTCGTCATAACCTGCTGAAGCGGTCCACCCGAAACCCTTTCCACCAGCTGCAGCTTGCACATAATATTGCTGCGCATAACCATTCTGGTAGAAATATTTTGAAAAATCATCCCGTACATCCTGATTACGATAATTGGCTATACGGGCATCCTTCTCTGCCTGGCTAATGGTGTTATTGTACATCAATTCTACCACTGGGCTAAGCACAGGTTTGTTCAGGCTGTTATAATCGGTTTGGTAAAAGCCTTTTTTAAAAAGGTTAAGTTCCACATCAATAAAATCGCTGCTGCCTATTTGCGGTAACCGATACAAATCTGGCCCTTGCTTAAACGTATTGTTTAGGTTGGCACTAATACTTAATGGCTGGTTATATTTTCCTTTCTTGGTTTGAATAACAATTACCCCATTCCCGGCACGGCTACCCCAAATAGAGGTAGCGGCGGCATCTTTCAAAATGCTAATGCTTTCAACATCATTAGGATTAAGGTTCTCCAGGCTTCCTTCATATGGAAAATTATCTAAAATCACCAGTACATTCCCCGGGCCGCTAAAAGTACTTACGCCACGTATATTGATGCGATCGCGACTAAAACTCTCCCGATCTATACTTAACCCATTACCCACAGCTTCTAATCTATTCATAATGCTACTGCCCACTTGTTCGGCCAGTACCTTGCCACTAATTTGCTGGTAAGCACCTGTTAACTTTTCTTTCCCCAATTTTTGATAGCCTGTATTTACAGTTACCTCATCTAATTGATTGATAGCAGGCTTTAACTTAAAAATGAGCGATTGCCCCGTAAAATTAATCAGTGTATCTAACGTACTATAATTTAACAAGCTGATTTTAAACTGATGTGGGCCGTTGCTTAAAATTAGAGAAAACTGTCCATTGCGGTCACTTTGGTAATTTAATTTAGCCTGATCAATGTTAATAATGGCATTTGCCAATGCGCCAGCATCAGCCTCACTAACAATTTTTCCTGTAAATGATTTTTGAGCCATGGCGGGTATGATGCTGCCGAGTAAAATCATGAGGACGCTAATATAATATTTCATAGTTTGTTTGGTTTAAAATGTAGTTTTTAGCTAGTTTGATTTGGCTCCTTCTTTTAACCGCTGCTGGCGGTCAAGTATAGAATTGAGGTTACTTTTATGCATAAATTCACTTCCGCTTGCAGCCAGAAAGTAGCCTCCGGCTATCCATATGTAATGCGGCACTGTGGTATGTTTAAAATATTTGCTCAACGTAGTATCTGCTACCACAGTGATCAACTGATTATTAAAACGTTTCATGGTTAGCGCAATTTTTTCTGGTGTATCGCGGGTGCTTTTGGCATCTACCAAAAGCACCACAGCCTGCCCCTCGTACTCCTTTTGCAGGCTATCAATGTATTTAAACTTGTGGGTACAGCTGCTACACCAGGTTGCCCAGAAATCGAGAATAAGCAATTGGTTTTTATAGGCTAAAAGACTTTGCCGGGTGGTTTTGCCTTTTGCATAAATCATGTGTTCCTGTGTCCAGAAACTTTCTGGCAATTTACCTCCAACTTCCTGCTGCATTGCTTCTTTCACCAGCTTTTGAGCCTGCGCTGGCATAACATAAGTACATAATAAAAGAAGCAGGAATATGGAGATTTCTTTACTTCGTTTAAGCCACTCCAGTTTAATTTCAGCAAAGGATAGCTCGGCCAGTAAACTGAGTTCACGAGATTGCTTAGAGCGCTTTTGCCCTTTGCCAATTCTTTCCTGAAAAATTGGTGGCGTTTGGTACCTGGCAATTTGATGGGCTATAGTATCTTCAGCAATGCGCTTTACACTGTCTGTTCTAAAATTTTTGAGGCATAGCAATGCCCTTACGGCTTTTGCCGTTATTTTTTTAATCATATGTTTCGTTTTTAATGCAGCGCCATCCCTGCTTTATTTTGCGCTATGCTGCCAACTGTATTTATTTACAGCACAAAACAGGGTGCCACCAGGTATTGAATGAATGTATTTATATTTAAGGCTTCATTTATACGGTTAAAGATCATTTTAGCCGCATGTTGCATACAGCACAATTAAGCAATACTTTTATATTTATTGATTAATAACCTAAAAAGTGTTATCCTGCAATTAGCACAGAATAACAACATTTTTAGGGTTCGCCTTACTTTAAAAGCATGCATAATTAATATAGCATTACTGCATACCTATTTCTTACCAGCTATAAATAACTGATTAATTATTAGCCTGCGCTATATTGGATCTTTGGCTGATTACCTTTTCTTAGCCATTTACCTAAAGTTAAAAACAAAACCTGGCTGCTTAACCCTCTATTATACCTCTAAAATAAGAGTGTAAAAGCAGCGCAGGAATTGTACTCCAAACTAAACAGGATTTTTAGGTTTTAAAGGCAGCAAATAATTAAATGGGCACTTTTGGGGATGGTTAACATAAATGGGATGTTTAGCAATGCATTGGAACGCAAAAACAATTGCCGCCCTGGGATGAAGCGAGGAATTAAATTGCAGCTGTTTTACGTTTTGGTTCATACTTATATTGATCAAATACAAGTCTCGCCATTTACAGCTTTCACAATACATGTGAGGCTGCAAACCATCACTACTTTAAAGTTCTCACGCCTTACGTTGAAATGGAATTACAGCAGCCCCACATCTATTTCGATGTACAAATATATACAACTACACATAGATATGGGTATTAAACTGCTGCCCTGCTTCAACGGCGTGAGATTTGTAGTTGCAAGACTTTTATTAATACCTAATTATAATACACGAATATAGCTATTTCTGTATGTTATTCCAAATTTGGAATAACAAATAATTAAATATTAAGGTCTTTTTGTTAATAATGGCTGAACAGTATATTGACAAGGAGATTTTAGTAGTTATCAGGGCTAGGCTGTGGGCAATTTCGAAAGCGAAAAAAATTACTTTAGAAGATATTCAGGATAGAACCGAATTTAGCTATAGCCAAGTTTACCGAATTGTCCGTGGAGACAATAACATTTCAGTAAGCGGATTATTTGCAGTGTGCAAAGCATTAGAAGTTCAACCAAATGAGGTAATTAATTTCGAAATTGAAATTCCAAAATATCCGGAAGTAAGGAAACTGCGCAAAGGATAGATCTCAATTAAACCTTATAGGTTTTGGAAACCTATAAGGTTCGAATTTACGATTCCGTGCATAGTCCTAAATAAATTTCGTATCAAATTAGCCCGGGTTTTGTTGTGCAGAATACAGCCTTCAAAAGAATCAATATTGATAAAATATCATCCGCATTTATCCCCCATTCCTATTCACTTCCTATTCACTTCCTATTGCCTTCCTATTGCATGATAGTTGCATGTGAGTTGCATGTTATTCGATCTTAAATATCAATTAAACCTTATAGATTTTTAAAACATATAAGCTTTGTTCGCTATTTATCATGTTGCCAGCAGAAACCTGATCCATTCCCACTTCTTTTACAACGGCTTCTTTTTTTAGTTAAGGCTTTGCACTGGCCTATATAATTAGCTGCTTTAGTTTTGCTGGCACCACTTCCAGCAAATGTATTAATGGTTCGTACGGTTTTAGCAGCACCGGCACATACACCACAACTACCACCAGCACCACAACGTTTACATGCACTACAATTAGAGCACGCTTTACAAGGACTATCACCGTAACAGGTAGAAACAGTTGGTTTTATAATGCTTTTAGGTGCGGTATGAAATAGTGTTAAGCTTAACACCATAAGGATGATTAATTTCAAAATAGAGCGTGATGGGGATGTATTGGTTTATAATTGATAAGTTAGCTGTAATTGTCTAAACCCACAATACTGATAAATGTGTATTGTTTAAATAACCTTATAAGGTTTGGTTAACATAAAATTACACCGGCCTAATGGATTAATTTTATGGTTTTCCATAATGCAGGTTCTACCTTATCTGGATATCTCATTATTTAAACCGATCAGGTTTTAAAAACCAAATAAGTTTAGTAAGGCTTTAAATTTCATTTATATAATAGTAAATTAGGATAAAAGAAATGGCTATTGCGTTAAATACGCCACTAAACGAGTATTTCGCACTGTTGTAAAATAATTAACTTGCACAATCTAATAAGGTAATTCTGTCTATATGTTATATCTGCTATGGTAGAGGAATAATATCATTTAAGCTTATTAGTATAAAATTCTTTACAGAACTATTTAAAAATTATTATACATAAATGCAAAAACCATTACCTCTTCAATAATGTTAAAAATTATATTAGCAGAAGACCATGTTATTGTTAGAAATGGCATTAAGCTATTGCTAGAATATCAATCATTGGTTGAAGTAATAGGAGAAAGCAGCAACGGCCAGGGTGTATTAGATCTTATCGCCTCAGGTGTTATTCCTGATATTGTAATTACCGATATCAATATGCCAGAATTGGATGGGATTGGATTAATCAAGGCTTTAAAAATCTTACACCCCTCAGTAAAGGTGATCATCTTATCAATGATTGATAGTGAAAAATATGTTGCACAAGCCTTTCATGAAGGTAGCTATGGCTATCTTTTAAAAAATGTAACAGAAGATGAACTGCTGTTTGCTTTAAAAACCGTCTCAAATGGCACCAAATACTTATGTGTAGAACTCGCACAAAAACTACTAGATAAGCTTATTGGTACCATATCTGCGTACAGTAAGCAGGTAAGCCACCAAGTTGACTTAACCATGCGTGAAATTGAAGTTTTACATTTGCTAGCAGAAGGTTATACCAATCAGGAAATGGCAGATAAGCTATTTTTGAGCAAACGCACTATAGAAGGCCATCGGCAGATATTGATTGATAAAACCGGTTCTAAAAATACGGCAGCATTAATTAGGTTTGCATTTATTAATGGCTATCTTCATTAATATAAAGTTAGCCTAATAAGATCACTACCTGTTACCATAAAATAATAACAAACAAGGGTATATATACTTGTTCTTTGTCTACTCTTTGGCCTATATCATTATAGTATTTTCAATAATTTAAAAAATCATTCATAATTTAATTATAATATGCGGTCAGGATTTATTATTTCAATAAGTAAAACGGTAGGAGTTGGATTAATCAGAGACTCTAATAACCAAAAAATTAGATTTCATATAGATGATACCAAAGGTGTGCCTACCAAAGGAGACCTGGTTAACTTTGAGATCTGCTTTAAAAACTGGTGTTTAGTGGCTACTGATGTTATTGTTTCGCAACCAAATAAATAATGCTAAAAATAAAATGATAGAAATGCAGTGCTCATCTATGCTATTTTACTTTAAATGCATGTTACTATCCGCATATTTTTTTCTTCAAAAACAAATCAAAATAGTTTAGTCAACTTGTTTCGGAATAACAATATTAATTTGAGTACCTGCCCCAGGTTTAGATGATATATTAAATATACCACTTAACAGGTTAACCCTATATCGAATGGTTTGCAGGCCAATGCCCATTGGTGAAATATCAACTATTTCAAATCCTTTGCCATTATCCTCAACCTCTACATGTATTTCATTAACATACTCTTTTATGCTAATGCGTGCATAACTTGCTTCGGCATGTTTTATAATGTTCATCATTAGTTCCTGAACCATCCGGTATATTGCTGATTCAATAGTAGGATTTATCCGTTCTTCCAATCCTTGAATTGCGCAATAAAACTTAACGGCATTGCTTAATTGAAGGCAAATATCTTCTATTGCTGCCTTTAAACCCAAATCTTCTAATAGTAAGGGGATTAAATCATGTGAAATTCTCCTACATTCAAATATAGAATCATCTAACAGATTCATAGCATATTGTAGTGCACTTTCATTACTTTGACGTTCATTTTCAGTATCAAATTTTATTTTATTTAAACTTAATTTAGCACCGAATAATACCTGTCCTAAACCATGGTGCAAGCTTTCTGCAATTCTCCTGCGCTCTTCTTCCTGGGCATTAAGAATCACTTCTGCAATATGCTGTCTTTGCTCCTGCTGTTTAACCAAATTTCGCAATCGCTCTAACTCTTTTCTTTCTGAAATATCCTCAATAATAGTATAACCCAGCATTTTAGATTCATCTTCAATCAGTATAGTGGTTACATGTACCCATACCGATGTATTATCCTTCTTAATTAAACAAGTATCAATACTAAAAGAGAGTAGATCAGTAGTCCACAGTGTATTTTGCAGTTTTTTCCAGTCTTCTTTAAATTTTCCTATCGATAAATCCGTTATTTTTTTACCCAGCAATTCTTCATAGGTATAGCCCAAAATATTTAGCAGAGCCTGATTTACCTTGATAATGCGCAGATTATGATCAATAATTTTGTTCCCTAAACTAGATTGCTCAAAGATGGTTCGAAATCGATTTTGACTGAGCTGGTATTCCTTTTGCAGACGATCCTTTTCCTGCTGATGAATTGCCGTCTGTTTGATCAGTTCTTTCAAGGAATCGATTTCGTCCTGTAAGTGCTGAACTAAATTTTGCATAATTTAAATAGGTGATGACCCGCAAGATACAATATCTTTTTGCGCTTCGGTAAAGCCCCAAATTCCGAATTTTAGACTGATAACGTAGGGAATTGTATACCTGTTTATTAAGCAACATAATCTACAGAAGTAGATTTTTATAAGCACCTAATTAGTTAAATATCTGAGTCAATGAGTTTAACACTAACTAAATCTAATCTGATTTAAACTATTATCGCCCTTATATTAGAATAAAGTTGATTAAGTAGTCATGAAATGAATATCTACATCACTTTTAGATTCATTTCATGATTAATTATTTAATTGCATGTTTAACAATTAACAACCAAAATAGTCACATTTAACAAGACTTGTCCGGCGAATATTTATTAAATAGGTTATTCTGGAGCATCTTCATTAGCTGTATTTGGCATATTGCCCGCCTGTCCGGGATTTCCCTTTTCAGGATCTGCCCTGGCCTCTTCTGATCCGAAATCACCTTCCCCTACTTCACGGCTTAAGAATTCAGCATCACTTTGTACCTCATTAATTTTGCTGTTTTCATTACTGCGGTGGCGGGGAACCTGGTTATCAGGCATGTTTGACCGATCTGGTGATTGTGTAGATTTTGGGTCCCTTAAATTTTCATTATTTCTTTCTTGCTCTTCCATATCTCATAAGTATATAAATTAATAACAACCAATTGTTCATCAGGTTTTACCAAAGTTCCACACTTATGCTTTATAATTCTATCTAATCTCTTATTTAGAAAGATGAAAGCGAAGAAGTGCAGTAGAACCCTATCCCCCTGGCGGCACCTTTCCACTGAAAGGGAAAGGGCGAGAGAAAAATAAATCACTCGGAAACATTGTCCTTCCGACCGCAGAGGAGGAATCTTTGAACCTTGTATCCAAAATTGATGGTGATTAAACCCCTATCCGCCTGGTGGCACCTTTCCCCTGAAAGGGCGAAGGAAAATAAATCCAACTCGGAAAAATCGTCATTTCGAGCGAAGCCGAGAAATCTTTGAATCTTGCATCCAAATTGATGGTGAATTAACCCCCTATCCGCCTAACGGCACCTTACCTTTGAAAGTAAAAGGGCTAGAGAAAAAATCATTCTTCACTATAAAAAAATTGTCATTCCGACCGCAGCGGAGGAATCTTTGAACCTTGCATCCAAATTGATGGTGATTAAACCCCTATCCACCTAACGGCACCTTTCCACTCAAAAGGGAAAGGGCGAAGGAAAAACATTCTTCGCACCTAGCTATCAAAACCTACTTTCCGGCATAGAAGGTTCTGTGTAGAATGAAGTCAGTGGATTAAAACACAGGGATCCTTCGTGCCTCAGGATGACAGCAAGATGCGAGATTACTATACGTCTAAATAAGTGCGCTGAAATCTACAATTGCTATTTCCACCCTGCTATGAAAATCTCGTCCTTCCGACCGCAGCGGAGGAATCTTTGAACCTTGCATTGAAATTATCCAACGCAGTTTAAAATACGCTAATTGATTTTAAGCTAAACTTCAATCTACTAAGCCTTGTTCTTATCACGTTACCAAAGGTTAAACATCATCTTATTTGTACAACTAAAACATTTACCACGAAAACTAAACCATAAATTATGTTAGCAATGAATTACAGAGGCCCGTTTAGGGTCCGGGCAGAACAGCGTTCAATGCCAGAGATCCTACATCCGGAAGATGCAATTGTACGTGTAACCCGAACATGTATCTGCGGATCAGATCTTCACCTATACCACGGAATGGTACCAGATACCCGTGTTGGCTCCGTTTTTGGACATGAATTTACAGGCGTTATTGTAGAAACAGGTCCTTTGGTAACCAATGTAAAAATTGGCGATCAGGTATTGGTACCTTTTAACATTGCCTGCGGCAAATGTAACTTTTGCAAGCAGGGCCTTTACGGAAATTGCCATGAATCAAACGCCATGGCTACCGCAGTAGGGAGCATATTTGGCTATTCACATACAGCAGGTGGCTTTGATGGCGGACAGGCAGAATACGTAAGAGTGCCATATGCAAATGTTGGACCAACCGTAATCCCGGCAGATATGGATCCGGATGATGCTGTTTTACTTACCGATGTAGTACCTACAGGTTATCAGGCTGCCGAAATGGGTGGAATTAAAGAAGGTGATACCGTAGTCATATTTGGAGCAGGCCCAATTGGCATTATGGCTGCCAGGTGTGCCTGGTTTTTCGGCCCTTCAAGGGTAATTATTATCGATCATATTGATTACAGATTAGAATTTGCGAAAAACTATGCCAAGTGCGAAGCCTATAATTTTAAATCAATGGATGATCCTGTGGTATTTATTAAAAGGATTACAGATTGGTACGGTGCAGATGTATGCATTGATTGTGTGGGTTGTGAAGCAGAAGGTAATGCTTTGCAAACCTTTACAGGTAAAATAACACTGATGCAGGCCGGATCTGCTACCGCATTTCAATGGGCAATTAATTCAGTGAAAAAGGGCGGAATTGTATCTGTTGTAGGTGTATATGGTCCGCCATTTAATTTTGCACCAATTGGGAACATCCTGAATAAAGGCATCACCTTGCGGGCAAATCAGGCCTCTGTTAAGCGCCTTTTACCCAAGTTAATTGATCATGTTCAATCAGGCAGGTTAAATCCAAAAGGACTAATCACGCACCGCATTCCATTGCAAGAAGTATCTGATGCCTATCATATCTTCTCTTCCAAGCTAGATGAATGCATCAAAACCGTACTTATACCTTAATAAAAAACTTATGAAAACGGAAAACACCAACATAGATTACCGGCAAATTCCAGGGTGGGGAATGGATATTGATCCTGATAACGAACCCACCTACCCGATGAAAAATTACACTGGAGATGACCATAACCGATTGAATTATGAACGCTCAGCACAACAGCCTGTAGAAATTGAATTGCTTAAATCAATTGAGCGACCTGTTTACCCGGTGGTATTTGGCACAACTGTTCCACCATCAGGCCTGAGCGGAATCATCAGGCGTTATGCCTTTAAACATAGTGAAGATCGCTACCGCCACTGGATTCCTTTAATTCTTGCTGACAGGATTAATGCCTGGGAGGGAATTATTGAAGATTTGGGCAAGGGTGTTTTTCCAAATATCCTGGCAGAACGTGGCATTAAAGCAGAATTGAAATACAACGCTGCTGGTTTAGCCAAAAAAGTGCTGGTGGCTGCCGTAGTCGGCACACTATTGTTCACCTACCTTTCTAAAAAGAAAAAGTAGTTAAAAAGATAATATTTATCTGATTTCAATACGTTGGGCTTGTTGAACACTATTTTACTGGTTCTCAACAAGCCCAATGATTTTAACAGCATCAATACCTTAATCATAAGGTCTAACCATTACCTAATAATTTACAATAGTTGTAAAATGCTTAATAAAATTTGGATTAGATTAAGGGTATTTTGCTATTAATTAAAACTAAATATTTGCTTTATTTTTCTTTAATAATAACCCGCAATTACCAAGCAAAATATTTAACTCTTATTTTCAAACTAAACAATAGAATTGTTGTTATTATAATTTAACAATCATATGGCTAAAATTTTTGTACTGGAAGACGATAGGGATATACGGGAAGTGGTAGAATGGATTCTGGTATCTGAAGATTATGAGGTAGTTTCTTTTGAAAATGTAAATGATTTCATGAGAAGAGACATCAGAGAATTACCCGATCTTTTTATCTTAGACGTGATGTTACCAGATGGATCTGGTTTAGATGTTTGCAATCAGTTAAGATCTGAAAGTTTGCAAGATCATATCCCCATTATCATTATGAGTGCACATGCCAGTTTAGAGCAGGTAAGTAGAGGATGTAAAGCTGATGCCTTTATACAAAAGCCATTTGAACTGGATTTTTTTCTAAATAAAATTCGCACTAATATTCATATTTAATATTCTCATCTACGCCATCACCTTTCCTAATAATTAAATCCTTCATTGTATAATTATATTGTTTGTATACAATTTTATCCTGTGTAATAAATAGGATATAAATAGATAGATACCTTTACCGCCACCTTTTTTTATTATCTTGTAGTTAATAAATCTACATTAACAGCCTCTATGCAAAGTAAAAATCAGCAAATTACTGCCCTCATTGAATTGAATGATGAACTGGAAAATTATTTCCGCAATACCATTATTCCTCAGCTATTTGTAGATGCCAATCTGATCCTGCGAAAATTCACACCTCCAGCCATGAAGCAGTTTAAACTTCATCACCAAGATGTTGGAAAGTCTATTACAGATATAAAAGATAACTTTCGCTTTCCTACCATCATAGAGAATATTGAACATGTAATTAAAACAGGCGAGTTACTTGAAAAAGAAATTCAAACTACTGATATGCGCTGGTACCAGATGAACATACTGCCATATCTGGTGCAGAAAGGAAATAAGAACAATGGGGTGATCATTACTTTTGTAGATATTACCCTTAGGATTCGTGACCTGAAAGAACAAGAAAAATTGATTATGGAGCATGAGCTTTTATTGGATACCATTTCGCACGATATTAAAACGCCATTAACCAGTTTAACGTTAACCATCGAAATGCTCAAGAAAACGCCGGAAAAAGGAATGATAAAATTCCCGGCTTTGCTTGAAAAAATAGAAAATGGCCTTCATAAAATTAAGGGGATTGTTACTGAACTAACAGATTCACGTAAAACAGATCAACATTATAAATCTGTTGAAGAACTGCTGGATATTGAACAAATTCTTGAAGATGTTCGGCTCACGCTTGCTCCACAGATTTTGGAATCAAATGCTTCTATCCGCTGGGATATAACTCACTCAGAAGTTTTATTTGTGCGCCGGAAACTTCGAAGTGTGTTGTATAATTTAATTAGTAATTCCATTAAGTACAGAGATAAGCAACGCAACCCGGAAATCCTCATTAAAACGTTCACAGAAGATGATTTTTTTGTCATCTCAGTTGCAGATAATGGCAGGGGCATTAATAAAGAAGATACAGACAAAATATTCACAAAATATGAAAGAATTTCTCGTGATGTAGAAGGTACTGGCGTTGGACTTCACCTGGTGAGGGAAATTGTTAACCTTTCAGGAGGAAAAATTGTAGTAGATAGTACCCCTGGAAATGGAACGACGTTTAAAATTTACCTAAAAAACCATTAATAAGAAATCGCTTGGCGATACTGATTAGAGATTTGCTTTAAACATGAGTGAAAAGAACCCATCATCATTTTAACTTAATTAGGAAGTTGGATGATGAAGGATGTAGCTTCTACATCAGATTCAACACTGATTCCGCCACCGTGTGCCAATGCAATTTCTTTCGCAATATAAAGTCCTAAACCTAAGCCTTCTTGTCCTGGCCTTACTTTCCCTCTCGAAAACGGCTTAAACAAATGCGGCAGAATATGGGTTGGTATCGGTATGCCGGAGTTTGAAACAATTATTTTTTTACCATCAGCAGACTCATTCATAATCACCCTGATTGGCTTGCCCTTTTCTCCATGAGTTATGGCATTACCTAAAATATTAGAGAGTAATTGTGCAATTCGCTTGTAATCTGCCCTTAAAGCTGAAGATAAGGAAATGTTTTTTGTAATTTCAATATCAGGCCAGGCCATGCGCAGCTCCACAATTACCTGATCAATCATTTCATCCAAACTTAACTGGTTCTCATAATTGAGCTTAATTCCTCCGCCAAGTCTGCCACTCGCAAAATCAAGAATATTATCAATTAATCCTTTCGTACGTGTAGTTGCATCGTGGATAATGGCTGCCAAACGTTTATTGCGCTCATCAAGATCACTGCGCAGCTGAAGTTGCACCGCATTAGAGATAGCATTCACAGGGTTTCGAAGATCATGACCCAGCATGGCAATAAATTGTTCTCTGGTTTCAGCGCTGCGTTTTTCAATCTTAAGCACCCGCTTACTTTCGGCAAGTTCATCTTGTGAATCTAAATGAAATCCAATCAGTTCGGCAAAGAGCGTAAAAGTTTTAATTACCTTTGAATTATTAACCTGATTCGGAACCCGGTCAATAGCGCAAAGCGTACCAAAAAAATCACCGTTTCTTAGCATTACAGGAACTGAGATATAACTTTGTAAGCCATATAATTTGGGGGTATGGTGATCCTTATAAACCGGATCTTCATCAAAATAATCGATAGCAACCACTTGATGGTGATACATAATTTCATTACATATTGTGGTTTCCAGTTGAAGCGATCCCCCAACTTCCAAACCAAAGTCGATTTTATCCAGCGTAGCGCAGGCAATCCACGAATTTTCGGTTACCCTGGCAATCGCCGCGAAACCCATCCCTGTAATTTCACATGCTACCTCCAGTATATTTGCAACGGAAGGGATGCGCAAAACTCGCTCAATATCTAATTCAATGTTTGGTTTTTCTGTTTTACTCATTCATTACTCCTGAAAAAAATACAAATATCACAAAAAGGTATAGTAAAGTTAATAAAATCTTGTATAATTTATATTTGTTTAATTTGATGTTAGATTCTACAGACAATTACCGTTGTTTGTATTTTGTAATTCAATTAGAGCAAACATCACTTTAAAGGCTGGAGTTACAATAGGTGACAAATGATCAACAATCATGGAACAAATCAGAAAATATTTTGAAAGAAATCTAAAAATGAGTGATCAGGATTGGAAAGCCTTTTCATTAAAAATAGAACGCTGTGAATACCCTAAAAAGCATCTGCTTTTAAAAGCCGGACAAATTGAGAAACACCTGTCTTTTGTAGAAAAAGGTATTATCCGATTTTACCTGCCAAAGGAAGAAAACGACCTGACCTTTACTTTTGTTTTTGATGATGGTTTTGTAAGTGCTTATGATTCTTTTCTTACCCAGCAAGCTTCTGCATACCATGTAGAAACGTTAGAAAAAACCATTCTTTGGCGCATCTCCTATGATGACCTGCAAACTATTTATAAAGAAACTGAAATTGGAAACACCATTGGCAGACATGCCAGTGAAGATTTATTTCTAAAAAAGTCTAAACGAGAGCTGTCTCTCTTAAATGATAACGCCGAACAGCGTTACCTGAAACTATTTTCAGAACAGCCGCAACTGATTAAGCAGATTCCATTAAAATATATCGCCTCTTATATAGGCATTACACCACAAGCACTCAGCAGAATCCGTAAGCGAATTTCTTAACTTAGGTTCATTGTTCCAGGAGGTAAATAGCCTCACCTTTACGAAAAAAAACAATGAAACCTTTACTCGTTTTAATCAGTGCATTTGTAATTGCTATAGCCATGAATAAGATTTTCATGGGAAATTATGAACCTGCATTCTCCGGCAAAATCGCCATGTCGGTTATGTTGCTGTTTACCGCCTCAGCACATTTTGCCTTCAATGATGGAATGGCCATGATGTTGCCAAACTTTGTTCCCTATAAACCGCAGCTGGTTTACCTTACTGGAATTATTGAAATTGCTGCTGCTATCGGTCTTTTTGTTCCGGCATTCAGCGTAATGACAGCTTGGTTATTAATTGCATTTTTTATCCTGATCCTTCCATCAAACGTATATGCTGCAATTAAGCATATTGATTATCAAAAAGCAACTTTCAATGGTAGTGGGCTTAATTATTTGTGGTTCAGAATACCCTTGCAAATACTGTTTATTGCCTGGACTTATTTATCAGCAATTAAAAACTGGCAATGATCAATTTTAAAGGGATATAAAAACACACTCGATAATTCTTTTACCCTAAGTTAGATTAATAATATGCCTTACAATACTATTTGAACAGGTGATTATATTTTAACCACCCCGTCCTTTGTGTACCCTCTGATACATCGGAGGGAATGGCGATCGTAATTCCCCTCTTTTAGAGAGTTGGTCGCAGACAGGGGTGTTTAAATTAATTCATAATTATCGAATTCAGGTTTTTATTTATTCGGTATCATTCTACCGCCAAATAATCATTTTTCGCTTGTTCCATATCATCAATTGCCCATTTCGCCATTGCCATAATTACACGTACAATTTTTTGGCCAGCATTGCTTAACAAATCTGCTTTGATCACTTCCCCCTTAAGCCGATCAACCTCCTTTTTCAGCGGATAATTTAAGATATGCCCTAGCAAAGAAACTAAAGGCATGGCTTTCCAATTCAAGCATTCCGCCATGTGCTTCTAAAATTTCTTTACAAAGCCAAAGGCCCAAACCAGAACCAGAGGTGATGGATCTCCCCTTAGTAAAAGGAGTTCCCAGGTTTGATACATTTACCTGCTCCTGCACGATGTCATTTTGGAAACTGACTACGAGATTGTCATTAACCTGCGCTATTGAGCACAGCAATATAGTGCCCTGTGGCATATATTTCAATGCATTTTGTAAAAGGTTCTGCCACACCATTTCTATTTTTTCAGCATCTACGTCCATTTCAAAAGATTGGATGTTTTCGTTAAAACGCATGTCGTAAACGATGTTGCGCGTTAGAGCCTGATGATTATTCCTGGCAAAAACCTTAAATAGCTGATCGGAAATATCAATTTTACTTTTTCTTAATAACAATCCATTTTGACTGAATTCACTGATGAGCAAAAACTGCTCTACAATAGATTGTAAACGACGAATCTCTGTAAGTTGGCTACCCAACAAATCCTGATCAGTTTTTGAATTTCTATTGCCTAATTCAAGTTCTGTTTGTGCACGAAGATTAGCCAAAGGCGTACGGAGTTCATGCGATGCTGCGGCAAAGAAATTATTGCGGGTTTGCTGCTCATCCTCTATCCTGCCAATCATCTCATTGATGGTTTTTGTCAATTGTTCAAGCTCATCATGGCTTTCCTTAATTCGGATTCTCTGCCCCAGCCGCTCGGTATTGATTTCGGCAGCTTGCATGGCAATGGACCGGATAGGCCTGATTAACCAGCCTGAAGCAAAATAGGCAGAAACAGCACTAGCCAGTAAACTAATCCCGGTGAGCGCAACCATTAATAAAGTAAACTGATTGATAGTATGCTTTAAAGAATAATCTGAAACAGTGAGCAAAAGCTCTACAGGACGTCCGTCATAATTTTCCTTTTTAAGGTAAACACCATATTGACCCAGGCTATCAATTAAAACAGAATGATCTGATATCTGCAAGCGGGAAATGATTCCAGGCGACTGGAATACCAAAACAGGTTGCCTTTGGTTATTGTGGTAAAACACTCGAATAGATTCTCCTGAATCAGGCAGCGCAATGATATCAGGATTGATTTCAGTTTTATCCAGAATCGTTTGTGCACGGGTATAAAGGTATTTATTATAATTTTCAATGTAACCCTTCTTAAAATACTGAAAGATCAGCCTACCGAAAACCAGATTAATCACAATAAAGACCATGCTAAACAGCAAGGTCATTCTAAATCTGAGCCCACGGTAAAAATAGCGTTTCATTCTGTTGATTTTGAAGTTTTCAGGATATATCCCCTGTTAATTACCGTTTGAATATGCTGGTGTTCAAACCCTTCGTTAATTTTCTTCCTCACCTGATACAGGTGAACTTCAATCACATTACTACCGGGATCAAAACTCATATTCCATACCTTATCTAGTATCTGGGTCTTGGTTATAATCTTATCCGGATTGATCATAAGCATTTCCAAAAGCAGAAATTCACGGTTACTTAAGGCAATTGTTTTTTCACCACGCTTTACCACTCTGCTCAACAGGTCAATCTCCAGATCTTCTACTTTTAATTTTGATAAGCTTTTCGAGGTATGTTGACGCTGCAATACACGGACTCTAGCCAGTAATTCCTGCATTTCAAAGGGCTTTTTAAGATAATCATTTGCACCCGCATCCAGGCCTTTAATCACTTGTTCTGTAGTGCCCAAGGCACTAATGATAATCACAGGAACATAATTATCAAAACTGCGCAGGTTCGAAAGAATATCAAAACCATTTTGCGAAGGAAGCATCAAATCCAGCAGGATCAAATCATATTGATTTACCATAGCAGTTTGAAGTCCAATAGTACCATCCGCTTCATGATCGACCACATAACCTGCCTGTTCGAGTGCCATTTTAATATAGCCTGCAAGCTTTAATTCGTCTTCTATAAGCAGTATCTTCATTGTAAATCTTCCTTAAAAGCCGGATGCCACAAATTAAATATAAAAATGTGGCATCCAGCAAATTACCTCACCAGGTAGGTTTGTCCGTTAATGTTCAATGTTCTTGCCCGGATCAGGGTTGTTTTCTGGCTGTACATTACACCTGGTCTCTTCGGTTCTACAAAACCTGTTACCACTACCTTCTCGCCAGGTTTTAATTGAGTGGTTAGCTGCTGTGCAATGTGTGGCGCAATACTTACCCGCTCTCCTGATGAAAGGGTAAAACCACGAACCTCTTTCTCCAAGCCATAGTTTAACTGTTTGATGTTGGCGCTGAAACTTTTTTGTTCCTGGCTGTCGTTAATAAGTGGTGCTACCGGAGGCGTATCACTAATCAGTTTCCCGTTAACCTCGATACTATTCAAACGAAAGATTTTCTTTCCCTCCGGATTGGTATTTTCATCACCGGTAATGGTTACACTGGCTCCGTTTTTTGCAGATGAAATAATTGTTTCACCTAAATGTGGAGGAAACATTACACTCACATCCCCCTTACTCGTGCGCACTAAAAGGCCATTGTATTCAAATTCCTCATTGGCAATTGGATTCACAACTGTACCTTTTATGGTTGCTAATTGAATAAGTTGCGCATCTTCAAGAGGTCTTGGTGGTTCACCTGGGGTACCTATTGGCGGGCGGGGTACTCCTTTAGCGATCGGATCAGGCAAGCCTGCTGGTGTTGCTGGTGGTTTTGGAAGTTCTTGTGCCTGAAGGGCAAATGTTCCGGCTAACAACACGGCTGTTAACCAGATTCTGTTATTATTTTTTTTCATGTCTTTAATAATTTATACTCCAAAAGTATAATTGACAATTATGCCTGGAATGAACATGAAATTAAATTTTCTTCATCTCTGAGCATGCTGATAACAGCTGAATGCCTATTTGGTTTTTGCTGAAATAATTATAAGTAGCTATATTCGGCTTTAGCATTATACATCATGCTAACTTGCTTTAATAAACGACAGGTTTTACCGAAGAACGCCGTCAATCCCAAGGGCTGGGAAATCAAAAAAACGGTTGCACTTCAGTACAAATGGCAATAACGAACCTGAAACGCAGTGGTTTTGTGTTCAGATTTAGCATTACCCTTCAATAAGCACAAACAAACAAAACAAAGTGACCACTGTTTTTTTGATGTGTAAGGGCTGGTGTGAAAAGCCCCTTGCTGGATTTACAAGCATTTTTGTATACTTTTGATGCCTCAAAAGTTTGATGCCCAGCGGCATAGAGCTTTAAAAATTGATAAAATATAAATTAGGTTTAAGATATGACTTTGTACCAATATCTTACCTTTCTCATATCCATAACGAAGCCAGCGCCGCAATTAGTGCCAAAGTCATAACCATGGCACCAAGCTTTAAAAATTTCCAGGTACTTACTTCCAATCCTTCCCGGCGCAAAGCCACTAACCATAAAATGGTAGCCAATGATCCGGTAATAGATAGATTAGGCCCCAGATCAATACCAATTAATACAGCACTTCTAACCATCTCGGGAGAATGCCCCTGATTAAGCACGTTTCCTGCAATTAATCCGGCAGGCAGGTTATTCATCAGGTTACAGGCAAATGCTGTAAATATTCCACTTAGCCATACAGCACCAGTTGCTGATTCTGCAATACCTTGGTTTAGAACCGCAGTCAGACTTTGGATCATTCCCGTTTTATTCAAGGCCTCCACAATCACAAATAAGCCAGCCACCAAAGGAAGCACGGCCCATGAAACTCCTTTTATAACGGTTACAGGACTTTTTTTAACCGTGATCATTACAATTATTGTGGTTAATATCCCCGTTATGGCAGTCGGCAAACCCAGGTCCATGTTTAATCCAGAAGCAACCAATAACACAACAGCTGTCATTCCTATCCCTATAAGGGCTGTTCGGCCACCGCTGGATAATGCTGGCAACTTAATATCGGTTCTAATTTGAGAACTGAAATCGCTCCGCTGTGTAAAATACAATACCAGGTAAGTAACCGTAATGGCACAAATGGAAGGAATAAGATACATAGAAAGCCATTGATACAAGGAAGGCATATGACTACCGTAAATAACCAGGTTAGCCGGATTTGAAATGGGCAAAACAAAGGAAGCGGCATTGGCAATAAAAGCACAGATTAATAAGTACGGAAGGGGTTTTTCTACTTTGGCTGCGCTTACAGCGGCGGCTACGGCAGGTGTAAGCACCACGGCTGCTGCATCATTTGATAACAAGGTAGTGACTGCAATCCCAACCAGGTAAATGAGCAAAAACAAACGGGATGGTGAGCCTTTAGACATCAGGGTGGCATGAGCTGCGAGCCAGTCAAACAGTTTTTCTGCCCTGGCCGTTTCCGCCAGCAACATCATACCGATCAGGAAAAGGTAAACATCAATCCCATTAGCCATACCAACTATTGCCTCGTGATAATTGATCTGCCGGAGGAGCAATAATAAAATTGCGCCTGTTACTGCATAAACGGCTTCGGTAACTTTAAAAGGGCGAATAATTACACCGGCAATGGCCAGAAATGAAATGATCCAGATAGGAAGATAAATCATGTTATACATCGATAGTTAAGAGGTTTGGCTTACAGATTAAATACCAGCATGCCCAAAAATAATGTTTTTGTATGAGGTGAGCATGAAGTTGTATTGGCTACTGATGGAATCAACTACTTAACCAACGGCTTTAATGCTTTTAGCAAAAATTAACCACAATAAAATCGAACCCGCAGCAAAACTACCTAAAATTAGAAAAGCTGGATTATACCCCATTCCTTCAGCGATCCAACCTCCAATGGCCGGACTTAAAGAAGCACCCAATCCCTGAACAGTCATCACAGCACCCTGACCAATATTCACCCGCCCTGTACCATTTAAAATATGTGCTACCAAACCCGGAACGGCTACACTTTGTAAACCGGCACCAATACCATCCAATACTTGTACGGGGTAAATCCCTATGTGACTATGAAGGTAGGCTGCAATAAAACCACGTATAGGCAGAGAAATAAAGGAAATTAACAAGACCAGCCAAAAACCACTTTTTTCAGCCATCCGCATGGCGATTAATGAAGTTCCAATCATCACCAGTTGCGCAATGATAATTGTCATCGCCACAAACATAGAGGCATTCTCCTGATCTTTTGCTGCAGCAGCCAACCCATAAAGCGGGAGCATGGCCCCATTGCCCAGGTGAAATAAAGCCAGCGCCGCAGCCAGAATTAATAAAGGCTTGCATTTAAAAAGCACCTTAAATCCACTGGCCTGCTCGTCCCGGCTCCCCTGTTTCATTCCCCTTGCGGCTTGGTCATCAATCGCCGTCGCCGGAATCATCAACACTGCTATGATTGACAATATGCCAAAAAGCGCTGCCAATAGAAAAATAGCAGGCATACCGAATTTATAACCTAAGTAGCCTGAAAGTGCAGAACCCACTACATTGCCCGCATGGTTAAAAGCCTGATTATGTCCATTCTGCCTATTAAATCCCTTTTGCTTCACAATTCCTAGCGTGATGGCAATCATCGCTGGACCAATCACAGAGCCGGCAATAGCGGTAGCCACCTGCGAGATGCTCACCAACCAAAATACTTGTGTAAATAGCACAATGCATGAAGCGAGAATGGTAAAAACTGCCGAGATTACTACATAAAACCGTTTCCTTTTGGTGGCATCAATCAGTGCACCTGCAGGAATCGTCATAATCATTCCGGCCACCCCGCCTATAGTCATTACAGACCCAATCAATCCACTTTTCCAACCATGCGCCAGCAAAAAGATACCTAGAAATGGCCCCACACCAGCCTGTAGGTCTGCCATAAAAAAATTGAGGGATTGTAGTGGCCAGATAATCTTTTTATCAAACGGGGCAGTGGTTTGTAGTTTGCTCATACGGCATCATGAACAGATTAGCAGGTTAAATTGTTCGTCAATGATTTTTAAATAAATTTTTAATTCACTGAAAATCAAATAAATAACTTTTCTGACAGCACATTAATTTTTCTTCATATCTATAAAACTTATTTACAATTGCTTAGAGATGTTTATTAAACGCTAAAAAGCAACATAGTAGATTTTCTTTACTCATTGGTTTCTCACCAAGAAGTGTAAATGATTGAACATAAAAGATTAAATAACCACCCCGCCTTGCAGGCACCCATCCGGTGGAAGGGAATGATAAAATGCCAAATTCCCTAATCGTTGGTATCTCATTGACTAGCGTGAATGATCAAAAAGCGTGTTAGTATATACTGATTAACCACCCCGCCCTGCAGGAACCCCTCCGGTGGACTATCGTGTGGACACAATTAATTTATAAAGATCTTTTGCCCGCTCTTTGCCGCGGGGGCATGGTACTTTGGAGCGCCAAAGTACCCAAAGCGCTTTGTCAATCCAGCAAGGGGCCTGCCACAC
>Ga0247813_10000280_pt1 | contig 56381 bp, 42 predicted proteins | sample UWRJL169409C1_FD_180719 | JGI IMG/M metagenome (GOLD analysis project Ga0247813, IMG submission 180719) | Plant litter microbial communities from Arlington Agricultural Research Station in Wisconsin, United States - UWRJ-L169-409C-1 | ecosystem: Environmental > Terrestrial > Plant litter >... | reverse complement strand
GGTTGTGTGGCAGGCCCCTTGCTGGATTGACAAAGCGCTTTGGGTACTTTGGCGCTCCAAAGTACCATGCCCCCGCGGCAAAGAGCGGGCAAAAGATCTTTATAAATTAATTGTGTCCACACGATAGCTTTTTCAGAGGGGGAGTCGCAGACCTGGATGTTAAAAAGCTGTGATAATTGTCTAGTTCAGGTTATAATTGCCAGTTCGCCACATGTAAATCTGACTACTATTTATCAATACCCTAAGCCTAAATTCTTAAGCTTTTTGTGGGTTTATATGTTTTGAATTTTCAGCTAAGAATAATTTAAATAAATTAATGGTATATCTCGTTATTTAGAACGATTCTTGTTAACTTAGTCAAAATTCTTATTGGCTCAATCATGCTCAAAGAATTGAAATCAAAACTATTCAGCTCAAAATGAAAAAAATACTCTTTGCCATTCTTGCGGTGGCTACTCTTGGGGCACAGGCTCAAAAAAATACATTTCTGGAGCAGTCCTTTTGGAAAGGAAATACAGACCTGGCTACCATAAAATCAGAAATTGAAAAGGGTAATAGCCCATCTCAATTGAATCAGATGTCTTTTGATGCCTCTGTTTTAGCAATAAATAACAATGCACCTCAAGAATCGATCTTATATCTTTTGGCGCAAAAAGGCAATGATGCAAATAAACTAACGCATGATAGCAGAACCTATTTATTTTGGGCTGCATCGAAAGGTAATATTCCGGTAATGGAATATCTTTTAAAAAATGGTGCAAAGGTAGATCTTCAGGATAGTCATGGCTATACACCATTAACATTTGCAGCTGTTGGTGGTCAGGCAGATACCAAAGTTTACGATTTATTGCTTTCTAAGGGTGCTGATCTTAAAAAGGACCTGAATCATGATGGTGCAAATGCACTTTTAATCGCCATTGCAAATGATAAGAACCTTGCACTGACCGACTATTTTGTAACAAAGGGCTTGAGTTTAAACAGTGTTGATGCCAATGGAAACACGGCCTTTAATTATGCCGCAAAAAGTGGAAATATCGAATTGATGAATAAGCTGATTGCAAAAGGTGTAAAATACAATGATAACGCTATGATTATGGCTGCACAAGGCGGTCGTGGCGCCTCAAATGGCTTAGCAGTTTTTCAATATCTGGAAGGGCTTAAATTAAAACCCACTGCTGTAGGCAGTAATGGAGAAAATGCTTTGTTTTACCTTTCACGCAAACCTAAGCAGGAAGAGGTGATTCAATATTTCCTTTCCAAAGGTGTAGATGTAAATCAGGTTGATAAAGATGGCAATACTGCATTTATTAATGCTGCAGGATTTACAAGGGATTTGGCTACACTTGAAGTGCTTGCCGCAAAGGTGAAAAATATCGATCAAAAAAATGCAAAAGGTGTCTCTGCTTTGGCCATGGCTGTTCGCAACAATTCTGGCGAAGTAGTAAAATTTCTTTTAGATAAAGGTGCAGATCTTCAGGTAGCTAACCAGGAAGGTAATAATCTGGCTTATTATCTTTTACAGGGTTATGGCCCTCGCGGAATGGAAGACTTTAATGTCAAACTGAAGGTTTTAACAGATAAAGGATTTAATGTTGCTGCAGTTCAACCCAATGGTAACTCGCTATATCATTTAGCTGTTGCCAAAAATGATCTGGCGTTAGCAAAGCTTGTAGGAGATTATAAAGTAGATGTGAACCTGAAAAATAAGGAGGGTTACACGGCTTTACATAAAGCAGCAATGACTGCAAAAGATACTGCGATGATGGAGTATTTAATTACTGTTGGCGCTAAAAAAGATGTGACCACAGATTTTAAGGAAACACCTTATGATTTAGCTGCAGAAAATGAATTTTTAACCAAGAATAAAGTATCAATCGACTTTTTAAAATTATAAAATGAATAGCTTCTTTAAATTATGCCTGGCATTAACATTAGTAGTATCTATCCCTGCAATTGGTACTGCTCAAAAAACAACAAAGTATAAATGCATGGTGCAAATGACCAATTATGTTGGTGAAGGCGCTTACATTGCTGTATCGTTAATTGATGCTAAAGGTGTTTATGAAAAAACGCTTTATGTAATGGGCTCTGATAAAAAGTGGTATCCTGACCTTAAAGAATGGCACAAAGCTTACAAGAAAAAACCAACCAATATCAGTGCAATTACCGGTGCCTCCGTAACGGGAGGTGACCGCAGTGTAACGGTTTTGGATATTGAAACCGATAAAATTAACAAAGGTTACAAACTGCGCTTTGAAACTGCTGTTGAAGACAATAAATACTATTTAAAAGATATCGAAATCCCCTTAACAACTGAAGGTTTGGCCGCTAAAACTGAAGGTACAGGATACATCAGGTACGTACGCTTAAGCGCAAATTAATAAGCTTATTCAATGACAATATCCATCTGGAGATACAGCCATTTAGCCCTGGCGGTATCTTCTTTTCTTTTTATAACCCTTGCTTCCGTTACAGGGATCATCCTGTCTTTTAAACCCATTACGGAAAAAACCCAGTCTTACCGATCGAAGGATTTCGATAAATTAACAGTTGCTGAAGTTATTCCTCAACTTAAAAAATCATACACTGATATTGGTGAGGTAACCATAGATGCCAATCAGTTTGTGGTGGTTAATGGAACAGACCTTCAGGATCAATCTGGAAATTTCTATGTAAACCCTGCAACTGGTAAATCCTTAGGGAAAGTGGGTAAAGAAAACGCATTTTTTCAATGGGTAACTACGCTGCACCGCTCTTTATTTTTACATGAAACCGGAAGGATTTTTATTGGGCTAACTGCTTTTTTCCTATTCTTAATTGCCACTTCCGGTACCATCCTGATTATACAACGCCAGCGAAGCTTTAAAAAGTTTTTCGGGAAAATTGTTAAGGACGGTTTCGCTCAATATTATCATGTGGTATTGGGTAGGTTAATGCTGATTCCGATCATCATCATATCTTTAAGTGGTACATTTTTATCGCTGCGAAGATTTGGGATCATTAAGGAACAAAAAATTACACATAAAGTTGATTTCGATGGACTTAAAACTGATCCAAAAAGAACGGTATCTGATTTTAAGGTATTCAAAAATATTCCTTTAAGCCAGGTTCAATCCATTGAGTTTCCTTTTTCTGAAGATGTGGAAGATTATTTTACATTGAAACTTAATGATCGGGAAATTACGGTCAATCAGATTACAGGAGAAATTCTGACCACACAGCCTTATTCAAACGCCACACTATTGAACAACCTAAGTCTGAATTTACATACAGGGAGGGCCAGTGCTGTTTGGGCCATTATCCTGGCTGTTGCTTCAGCTAATATTTTATTTTTTATTTATTCAGGCTTCGTGATTTGGTGGAAACGCAGTTCGGGCAGGATTAAAAATAAGTATAAATCAGATCAGGCAGCGTTTATTATTTTGGTTGGCTCAGAAAATGGAACTACTTTCCGATTTGCCCGGGCATTACATGAACAGCTATTAAAAAATGGCAAAATCTCCTATATTGCAGAGCTCAACAACTATAAAATATTTCCAAAGGCGAAGCAATTATTGGTTTTTACTTCTACTTATGGTCAAGGCGAATCTCCTGCTAATGCTAAAAAATTCATATCCTCATTGGAAAAATATCCGCAAAGCCATACCGTAGATTTTGCAGTAGTGGCTTTCGGCGCTCATGCCTATCCAGATTTCTGTAAATTTGGTTATGAAGTGAATAATCTAATTGCTCATCAGGCTTGGGCAAAACCGTTACTTGAAATCCATACGGTGAATGATCGCTCTCTTGATGATTTTAACAGGTGGGCTACTTTATGGGCACAACATTCCGGTTTGCAACTGAACTCAATATCGAAATTATTAGAAGCAAAACCAATTAAAAAACAACAGTTTGAGGTAGTAGGGAAGACAGTTTCTACTCATATTGAAACCTCTTTTATCATTCGTTTAAGTGCAAAAGGTAGGAAGCGGTTTACCTCGGGGGATTTGCTTGCCATTTATCCGGCAAATGATCATCGTGAAAGACAATATTCTATTGGTAAGATAGGTATGGATATACAATTAAGTGTGAAATTGCATGAAGGTGGTCTTGGTTCTGGGTTTTTGTACAACATAGAAATTGGTCAAGTGTTAAAAGCTGTAATCATCAGAAACGAGCATTTCCATTTTCCTGAAAATGTAAAAACAGTGATCATGGTGTCAAATGGTACTGGTATTGCCCCATTTCTAGGCATGTTAAACCAACATGGTGAAGGCAGAAATATTCATCTCTATTGTGGCTTTAAAGATTCTGGATCTTTCGAGATTTATAAAAAAGCATTGCAGACAGAACTTTCCAAACTGACTAAACTAAATATTGCCTACTCCAGAGAAGGAGAAAAGCAATATGTAAAAGATTTGCTGGCTAAGGATGCTACCTTTATCTGTGAAGCATTAAATGATGGCGGTGTATTGATGCTTTGTGGTTCACTGGCCATGCAGAATGATGTAATTGATTGGTTAGAAAATGCCTGTCAGCAATCTTCAAACCAAAGCATCAGTTTTTACCAGTCACGAGGGCAGGTTTTAATGGATTGTTATTAGGTAAGTTAATGGTTTCGACTTACGAAGTTTCGGTGGGATAGCATGGAAGGAGAACTTCGTCAGTCTCATTGAATATCTTAGGTTTTAGCTTAGAAAACAGGCGAAGTTCTGCCATGCTTTTGGCCTTTAAAACTTCGCAAGTTGATGTTCGATAGGATAGCGTGGAAGGAAAACTTCGTCAGTCTCATTGACCACCTTAGTTTTTAGCTTTGGAAACTGGCGAAGTTCTGCCACGCTTTAGGCCTTAGAAACTTCGCAAGTTGAGGTTTCGACTTACGAAGTTTCGGTGGGATGGTGCAGAAGGGAAAACTTCGTCAGTCTCAAATGGATGTCTTACGCTTTAGCTTCGGAAACTGGCGAAGTTCTGCCACGCTTTTTGGCCTTAGAAACTTCGCAAGTTGAGGTTTCGACTTACGAAGTTTCGGTGGGATGGTGCAGAAGGGAAAACTTCGTCAGTCTCAAATGGATGTCTTACGCTTTAGCTTCGGAAACTGGCGAAGTTCTGCCACGCTTTTTGGCCTTAGAAATTTCGCAAGTTGATGTTCGATAGGATAGCGTGGAAGGAAAACTTCGTCAGTCTCAAATGAATATCTTACGCTTTAGCTTCGGAAACTGGCGAAGTTCTGCCACGCTTTTTGGCCTTTGAAACTTCGCAAGTTGATGTTCGATAGGATAGTGTGGAAGGAGAACTTCGTTAGTCTCAAATGGATGTCTTACGCTTTAGCTTCGGAAACTGGCGAAGTTCTGCCACGCTTTTTGGCCTTTGAAACTTCGCAAGTTGATGTTCGGATAGTGCACAAGGGCAACTTCGTTAGTCTTAATGGATACCTTAGGTTTATTATACTGCTTTTTACACCCCGGTCTGCGACCACTCCTCTGAAAGATGGGAATTACGATCGCAAGTTGATGCTTTGACTTACAGCTTCTTCCTCCACTTTTTTATAATTTTATCACTAACATTATCAGAATGATAAACCTGGCCATCATCACTAAACATGATGCAGCTAAATTTTGGAAACTGATTGATAAACTTTAAACCTGCATCCTTCCCTAAAACCATCATAGAAGTACTAAAACCATTTGCAAGTTCGGCATCTGGTCCGAAGACGGTAACGCTGGTTAAACCTGTTGCAGGGTAGCCAGTAACCGGGTTAATAATATGTGCATATCTTTTTCCATTGAAGACTACAAATTTTTCATAACTGCCTGAGGTAACTACAGCACCACTATTTAATGCGACTATAGCGTATAAACTATCTTTGTGAAAAGGATTGGTGATCCCAATAGTCCAATGTTTACCGCGTGGATTTTTACCCCATGTACTCATATCTCCTGATCCATTTACAATTCCGGCTTTGATTCCTTTTTTAAGCATCATATTTCGACAGCGATCTGCGGCATAACCTTCTCCAAGCGCACCGAAACCAATTTTCATTCCTTTTAGTTTGAGAAAAATGGTGGAGTTGACGCTATCCAGAATGATGTTTTTGTAACCAACTTTTTCAACTGATTTTTTGATAGCTTCAGCAGTGGGCATCTCTGTCATGGAGCCATCAAACTTCCAGATTCTATCCATAGCTGCAAAACTAATGTCGAAAGCACCACCCGTAATTTTCGATAGGTTTAATGCTCTTTGAGTTAAATCAAATACTTCTCGATCTACCTTAATGGGTTTGATGCCCGCATTACTGTTTACCTGTGAGATTTGAGAAGTCGGCTTCCAATCAGAAATGAGGTATTCAATTCTACTGATTTCCTGAATTACCGTGTCAATATTGGCCTCAGCAGTTTGTGCATCTTTGGCAACAATAGTAATCTCAAATTTACTCCCCATCAGGAGTGTTGTTCTTTTTCTTAATGTCTGTGCGAAAGCGGCACAATTTAACAACAAGAGGAAGGTAACCAGGTTAATTTTCAATAGGTGTTTCATTTGGTAACTGATATTCAAATTTAGCAAAGCAATTCTGGAAACCATGTATCCAACATACAAAAAGGCCCCAAAGTAATAATATACTTTGAGGCCTTTGAAATGATTGATCTAATCAATTAAAATTTATAAGATAATGTAGTCATGAATTGGCGTGGCGGGATAGGGTTTACACTGTAGTTTTCATGAACGAAATAATTTAATTCGTTGGTAATATTGGCAATCTTTGCAAGCAATGAAAGTTTTTTCCAACTGTAACCAGCAGAAAAGTCTAAGGTTGTAAATGACGTTAATGGAATAATTCCTGTTGATGAATTATTTTTAGTGGTATTTCTTCCACCGTTCCGATCCCCGGTATAAAATGCTGATGCGCCCAGTTTTAAACCTTTAAGGTCACCGTTTTGGAAAGTATAGAATAACGTTCCATTAGCAGTATTTTTAGTTGTTCCAACCAAACGTTCACCTTCAATAATACCAGTGGCAATTGTTGAAGTGTAACGCATATAATTATAACTATAGCCAGCTAAGAAATTCAAACCGTTTACTATTGTGCCTGATAAATCAACTTCTAAACCATCACTTGCGCTAGCGCCAGAAAATTCTCTTTTGGTTGGATCTGCAAGTGCAGCTTGAGCAAAGCGATCATTTTTAATTTTGTAAACGGTTATGTTAGTTGATAACCTTCCGTCTAAGAAATCATTTTTAATACCTGCTTCATATTGATCGATGATGGATGGCCCCATTGGTCCGTTTGTAGCAATGTCAATTCCAGTATTGGAATTAAAGTTATTTGAATAACTCACATATACTGAGGTAGACTTTAACGGTTCGTAAATTAATCCGAATTTAGGCGAGAAAGCCTTGTCGATTTTATCTGTAGCAGTACCTTTTGTTTCTACACCACTAGCAATCGTATTAATTGTTGTTGTAGGCGTTTTTTGAAATGACCAGCGAACACCCGCTAAAACTTTTAATTGTTTAGTCAGGCTTAATAAATCCTGAACGAAGCCACCCATTCTAAATACCGAGGCATCTGTATTTGAAAGTAATGTTGTTGCAGGCATATTAAAGTTACTAGGCTGATTAAATGATGCAGGATCTAACAAGTTTACACTATCGTAGTAAGTTGGTGTTGTTCCTACTGGTAAAACATTGGTGCTTGCAAAGCCGCCTGTAGTGGTATTGGCCTGATCAGCATCTACTCCAACTAATAGCGTATGTTTTATACCAGCTGTTTTAAAGTTACCAGTTAAATTTAGCTGTTGGTTAAAGGTAAACTCTTCAATATCAGAACGTGTTAATGCCCTGTTCCATACACCAGCAGCATTTGCCGCCGGGCGTTCAGCAGAGAAATAATCCCTGTTATAAGATTGAACTGATGCACTTACATTTAATTTCCAATCTTCATTAAATTGATGATTTAACACCGCCTGAGCTGTTGATGTATTGGTTTTGTTATAGGCCCAGTTGGTATTTACGAATACATTTCTCCCTAATGTGGATAATTTATTGCCAACAGTTCCCAGACCAAAATCTGGAGTAAAATTACTTTTTAAATAATCACCCTGAACAATGATTTCTGTTTTGTCATTTATCTTGTAAAGTAAAGATGGATTTATATAAAATCTTTTAGACGATACATTATCTCTAAAACTTCCTGCTGATTCATAAGTACCGATTACCCTGAATGCAACTTTTTTAGAAATCGGGCCATAAAAATCAAAAATAGGTTTATATAAATCATAGCTTCCTACACGCATAGATACCTCTCCACCGTACTCAAATTTAGGTTTTTTGGTTACCATATTTACCACTGCACCACCACTAACACCACCGTATAATAAAGCGGCGCTACCTTTTAGAACTTCCACTGATTCTAAAGTACTGGCTTCCGGACTTCCACCAATCGTTGTTCTGGCGCCATTTTTAAATACATTATTTCCACCTAAACTGTAACCTCGGGCATAAAAATTTTCACCTACAGATCCCCGATTTGCACCAAGTGCAACTCCATTTACATTTTTCATCACATCTCCAAGTGTATTTGCTTGTTGATCAGCAATTACTTGGGTACCGATAATTTGAACGGCTTGGGGAAGATCACGAGGTGCAATGGCAATTTTACCAAGATTTACCGGCTTCTGGTTTGGCGTTCTATAACCATTTATGGCTACTTCATCCAATTGTGAAGACGATTCGGCGATGGATAATGTAACTTCTGTATTTTCGCCAGCCATAACAGATACATTTTTCTCCTGTGTAGAAACGCCAATTGCTGAAATCTTTAATACGTAGTTTCCGGGTGAAATATTTTTTAGCGTGAAGTTCCCTTTTTCATCACTTTGTGTTGTTTTTGAGGTGTTTTTTAAGCCAATACTTACAAAAGAAGCTGGATTACCATCGCTGGTTTTAATAGCACCTGATACTGATCCATTTCTTGATTGTGCATAACTGATGCTTGTCAGGAATATAAAAAGCAGGCTCACGTTAAAAAAATAGGTAAAAGTTTTCTTCATCTTATTTAGATTAATTCTTAGTTGCCGCAAAAGAAAGGAATTAAAACGAGATTAGAAATTTATTTTTAATTATTCTAAATAATAATAAAAGACAGGAGGTACTTTAGATTGTAAATGATGTAATGAGGCACTGGCCCAGCTGCTTAGTTACGAAGCAATCTCTTTTGCTTAAACCATATCACAAATGAGATTGCCACGAAACGGAGAAAAACCGTTTCTCGCAATGACGTGAATTAACTTACGAAGTTTAGCTAGCCTTTGTGGGAGGGAAAACTTCGTCAGTTTAAGAGATTAGAATGCTTTTTCTTAGAACTCGTGGCGATCATTATTTTAAGACATGAATCAATCCTGTTTGCTTGAGCCATATCATGAATGAGATTGCCAAGAAACGGAGAAAAACCGTTTCTTAATTACAATCTTGCCTGTGGATTGTCTTCCTGACCCACGAAGAATCGTCTTCCTAAACTTGTTTCAGGATCTTATCGAAATAGTTGCTGAAATAAATTTACTCCGTAGCTTTCCGCTGCGCTACAGGTCAGCATGACGATTCGCTTAGTAAATCCCATCAAAAAATTCTTCATAGTGCCTCCTCACGATGAAGAAAATTAGCGTACAAAGTTTAGCAGGTGCGAAGGGAAACTTCGTCAGTATAAATTTAGTAATATACTAATTCTTTTTACGCATTTTCTCCTGTGCGGCTTCAACTGTTAAATCCTTGTCCCATATTACTTCAGACTGGTATGTTTTTTTAAGAAGTTCGATATATTCATTCATCGTTAAAAGGCCCATTTCTTTCCTGCGTTCATCCAGGTTTTGGGGATCATCAATAGGCCAAATAGTAACGATATTACCAGTTTTAAGAGTTTGAGTACCATAGGTTTGTTTTTTTCCACTTCTCAATTGCATCCTATCCTGTAATGTTGCCAAGTCACGCTTAGCAACGATCCCCTGATCTGCCTGTAATTTCAATATTGGAAAATATCTTGCCATAAATGCCGTATCGGCATGATCAATAACTAGAAAAATTGTATTATTTTCTTCCGCACTGAGTCCTTTTAGCCAACCACATCGATCCAAAAATGATCCGATAAAAAGCTGGTTTTGTTTATCACTGGCTTTCATTTCCAGGGCAACTTTTTTCATTGCTTCCGGATCTTTTGTTGCCATTTCTTTAATGATTCTGCTCCTGATTCCCTGATCAGCTTCGCGGATCATTTTAAGTTTCTCGCTAATGGTTTTGCGATCATTGCATATCAAATCCTGAGCATGTAGTGCAGGAAAAGAAAGAAAGAGGAATAAAAAAAGGATTAAATTTTTCATTTTCATGACTTAAATTGGTTTAGGTTTGATTGTGCGCTATTAAGAAACATCTGCAAAATATAAAATCTTCATCAATCTACGAAATATTTCGTATTTAATATTGCTACTTTAAAATAATTTATAAGAACTCTTTAAATAGGGGTGGTAAATACTTTCTTTCTAAATTATTGAGATAAAAAATAGCATCAACACCACTGGCTAATCTCAAAGCCGTATGAAACGTTAGTCGGTTTTAAGCTGCATTCCATACGGGTAGAGGTCATTATAAATACCATTATGATCATATATTATAATAGCCTCAATTGTTTAAATATACTATGGGTATTGGTAAAGCTTGCCGGTAAGAATTGGGCTAGGTGTGGGGAGCATCCGATCTACTTATTTTTGCTAAAACCGTAGATTCTGATATTACTTACCATTACCTGGGCTCCGTTTTTATAATCCCAGGGTGCAGTGATGTAAAAATTTTTAGCAGTAGCTGGCGTAAACAGTTCTGTGTCTACAAGTTTGGTTTTATCCAGGTATACTACCATTCTTTCTGCATCAACATCTATAGCTACATGTATTGGGCGATTTAAGCTTTCTGTCAGATCGAAGGTAGTATTAACATATTTTTTCGGATTGCTATTGCCAACATTTACCTGATTTGTATCATAATAATGGAGCTCGACATAAGCACCGGCATTGCTGATATAATCCTGTACACTATTGTCTAGCGTAAAGCCAAATGATAAAGGTGAAATATCATTTATCTGATCGCCGGAAGCGAGTATGTCAAATTCTAAAGTAAATCGCTTTGGATACCTGATGGGTTTAGTCAGCTTATAGATTGCTTTATCCCGCAGAAGCATCCATTTACCCTTTTCACCATCTGCTGTCATCACTATCGCTGCTCCATTGGTTTTGATGCTGGCAGCAGTTGCTCCTTTTGGGTATTTTGAAAAATTCTCCACAAAAATTAGTGAGTCTCCGGGAATAAAATCAAAGTCAGCATCTGTGCGATTATTTTTAGACTTATGAGATGTACCTTTATTCGTTACCTTTTTTTCTATAGCCTTTTCTGCCTTATCTTTTGCTTTTTGTAAAAGGCCTTCCAATTGTGCATGTGCTTTATTTCCTGATAGGAGGATGAATGTGACCAAAGAGATTGATAAAATATTTTTCAGCATAATTATAAAATTCGATCCTTAATAAATTACAATAAGGTCTTCTGTCATAAGTGTTGTAGTTAAGCATTAATAAGCGTTTGTACTGTTTGATTTATAACCCATTAGCAATAATGAAGGCTTGTCGTATTATCATTTTTCACTTATTCAAGAGACTCATACAAAATTATTAGAAGTCATTCTTTAAATAAATACCATGATTCATCGTTTTTTTTCTACTGGTTTTTAGGTATTTTTCGCCACATATGGCTGAAATTATGGTTGCTTACAAATTATGATTGATATTTACATATGAGCTTTGAGCCTTTTAAGTGGTTATGACTTGGTTTGGATGATGCTCTACCCAGTTTACATTTTAAATCAATGAAAAAATTATTTCTATTTATACTTTGCCTTTTGGGTGCTTCTTCGGTATTCTGTCAGCAACAGATCCCGCTCAATGAAAAACATTATCTGGACAGCCTGCAAAATATTCTGAAAACATCGGGTGCAGATAGCTCAAAGGCCAATGCTAATTTCTTGTTGGTAGATTATTGGAAATTTAAAGATACCCTAAAAAGCAAATCTTATCTCTTAGCCGGGAAGAAAATTGCAAAGAAAGATGCTTATTCAACTGCACTTTCCTATTTCTATGAAGGACAATACTACTTTAACTGGGACAAAGCCAGGGCATCAATAGCTTTCAAAAAAGCGGCAGATGCACTTGCTCCTTTTACTACAAAAAAGGCTTACGCCAAGCGGGCAGCGGCATGGTATAATTATGCGATAATGAATATGGACAAGGGGTATAGCTTTATCGCAAAAATTACGCTGGAAAAGTCCATCCCTGATGCAGAAAAAACCGGAGATCCCACTCAGGTAGCCCAGTATTATACACGGTTGGCCACCATTTTAATGAACAATTCGCAATTTGCCAAGGCTACGCTGTATAATGAAAAAGCGATCAGCCTGCTGGAGAAAGCTAAAAAGGATAAAACCAGCCTGTTATTTGCTTACCTGAGTGGCGTTAGTATTTACTGTTATGAAAATCATGCTGAAAAGGCCAAGGTATTATTAGATAAAGCATACCCATTGTTAAAGCCATTCCCTGAATCAGTAAATTATACGCTTTATTATTATAATGAGACACTCTATTTTACTACTATCCAATCCTTTAACAAAGCACTGGCCAGCATTGAAAAAGGCATTGTTCTGGCTAAAAAGTATCACCAAACTCAACTTTATCAGATGTTTTTATATAGTAAGTATGATATTTTCGGGAAGCAAAAGGAATATAAAAAGGCCAGGCAAATTCTACTGGACATTATCAAAGAAGGCACTTTAACAGCCAGTATGATTGATAAGGCTACGATTTATGGTGAAGTAGCCAAAACCAGTGCGAAGTTAAATGATTATAAAGAAGCTTACACCTGGTTAAGCAAATACCGTGTGGTGAATGATAGTGTTAACAGTGATCAAACAAATTTGAAGATCAATGAGTTAGAAACCAAATACAGGAGCGTTAAGAACCAGCAAAAAATAGCTTCGTTAGAGGCGCAAAATAAGCAGGCACTGCTCAATGCCAGAAATAATCGCCTCTATAACCTGGTTCTTGGTTTAGGCTGTCTTTTTCTGCTGGTATCGTTAGTTTTTGTTGCAGTAATTGCCAGAAACCGATCAAAACTGGCAGAGCAAAAAGAAATTAACTACCAACAGCAGTTGAGTGAAATGGAGCAGAAACAGCAGCTTAAAGTAACAAAGGCTATGCTTGATGGCGAAGAGCACGAACGTGAACGGGTAGCAAGAGATTTGCATGATGGTTTGGGTGGAATGCTGGCAGGTGTAAAAATCGGATTATCTGGCTGGACCGATACCCAGCCCGGTGCTTCGCAGGACAAAGACCTGCATCGAATTATTGGCCAGTTAGACACTTCCGTAAGTGAGTTGCGCAGAATTGCCCGTAATATGGTGCCTGAAACGCTGCTTGATTTCGGACTTGAGGTTGCCTTAAAGGATCTCTGTGAATTTCATATGCGTGATGGTTTGCAGATTGCCTTTGAAGCTTTTAACATTGAAACCAATATTCCGATTGCCATTCAGCTTCATATTTATAGGATTGTACAGGAATTGCTTTCGAATGCAATTAAACATGCACGTGCATCCAGTATCATTTTACAATGCACACAGGATGCGAAAGTTTTTCTAATTACACTGGAAGATAACGGCATTGGTTTTGATCGCACGAAGCAGGAAAAAAGCAAGGGGATGGGTTTAAAAAGTATTAGAAATAGGGTAGACTTTTTTAATGGTGAGCTGGAAATTATTTCTGGTGTTGGGGAAGGCACAACAATAAACATTGAACTAAATATAGATGCAACAAAATAAGTTACGAACGGTTATAGTTGATGATCATCCAATTGTGATTGAAGGATTAAAAAATCTATTAAAAAATGAATCTAATATTGAACTGATTGGAGGCTTCCAAAATGGAGCTGACATCATGTTATATCTGGAATCGGAAAAGGTAGATTTGATTTTGCTTGATATTACGCTACCGGATGTAAATGGCATGGATCTTTGTTTGAAGATCAAGAAAAAATATAGATCCACAATTGTTTTAATTCTAAGTAACCGAACGGAACGGAGCATTGTGGTGCAAACTATTCAGAATGGTGCAAGTGGATATCTGCTTAAAAACAGTTCTCTGGATGAACTGAGGCGTTGTATCGCTGAGGCGGTAAAGGGAAGCATTTGCTACAGCAAAGAAGTAACAGAAATTCTGAGTAGGCCATCGAGAAATGAATTGCTCGCAGCACCACGGCTAACTAAACGCGAAAAACAAATTCTTGAACTAATTGCTCAGGGAAAAACTAGTCAGGCTATAGGCGACGAATTATTTCTGAGTCCGCTGACAATTGATACCCATCGGAAAAACCTGCTGCAGAAGTTTCAGGTTAAAAACGTAGCTGAATTAATTATGTCTGCCAATCAGCAAAATTTATTTTAAGCTTGAAAAAAGAATCGATTCGCAATGTAGGGTGCAAATAGCACAATTAACTGCCAAATGGTTTGTGAGTTACAAGATTTTCGTTACTGCAAGGAGGTACAACAGCTTGCTCCGACCTTTAGGGGAAGCAACTATGTTTACTAAACATTGGTACATTACAGTTATGATATATTGGCCATCAGACCATGAGCTCCCTATATCAAAATGCGAATTCCATCGTTTATTAAACCAATTGAATTCGCTATGTTTGATTGTTAAGTCACCAGGCAGCATATTCCTTCACTTCTGTATTTCAAATGATCATAAAAAAGACCTTTTCCATAGGGGTTATCTACCTCGCTTTACTGCTTATTTTTTATTCAGGCCATGCATTTGCGCAAAAAGAGCGGATATTAGAAAAGGATCAGGATGTATCTATTCTTTCTGATTCTGCAACCTTAACCAAAGGTGATTATCTGATGCATTTGGAGAAGGTGTTTGAAGCTATTAATAAAGTTCCGGTAACCATAGGCTCTTTTAAAAAGCTTAAGCCCATGGAAGCGCATTTAACCCAGGATGAAGCAGCACTGGCACTTCTTAAAAGCAGATTAACACAGGAAGAACGATCTCTAAATCTTCAGAACCTGCAAATGGACCAGACGCTGCTGGATGAGCTTCAAAGTAATAATAAGGAGTGTTTGTCTGACCTTGATGAGTACGAAAAAGAATTAAGGGCATTAAAAACGGAAATCCTAAATCTCCGAAAAGATACCGTACTTAGGAAGGTGTTTACGTTACCTGCATTACGTATCTTGTTTAAAGATCAGTTTGCAGAGCTAAAGAAGAAACGTGCGGTAACAGACAGTTTAATTAAAGCAGCAACATTATCCATCAATAATCTTCATGCGAGAACTTCATCTAACTTGATTAATATCAAGGAGTTGATGTATATTACGGATAGCCAGCTGGATGCGGTAAGCATTAGAGCTTTTGGTAAAGAACGCCGTTATCTTTGGGAAACAGTAAATCGCCCGGCAAATAAAAGCATGGGTTTCCGCAGATTTATTCAGGGAGAGCAGGAAATATCCGGTTATTATTTTGTGTATACCAGAAGCAGCCGAGTCTTGTTGTTTTTTACCTGCGCAATATTCTTTTTCTGGGTATTCTTTAATTTTCGAAGTGTAAAGCAACATGACCGTTTAGAAGCTCTTGATGATTTTACACTTATCAGTCCGCAGCCTTATCTGATTACATTGATCATGCTTTTTGCCTTGGCGCCCATCTTCGACCTTAGGGCTCCTGCACTCTATATTGAAGCTGTTCAGGTACTACTGGCCATTGTACTTTCTATATATTTAAGAAAAAAACTGGGCTCCAAATTATTTTATTATTGGTGCTTATTTGTGGTGCTCCTGCTGGCTCCTGTTTTTTTACGTCTTTTAGGCATGCCACCAAGATACCAGCGCTGGCTGCTCTTGTTTTTGAGTTTATGTTCTGTTGCTTATGGCATCTTGATTTGGAAAATGCTCGACGAAAATCTTAAAAGGTATAGAATGATTTTGGTAACGGGTCTCATTTATACTGGCTTTGCCATCATAGCTGTTTTTTGCAATTTATTTGGCCGTTTTACCCTTACACAAATATTTTATTCAACAGGAGTGAGTTCGCTTCTCAATGCCATATCGCTTACTATCCTCGCCAAAGTTGTAGTAGAAGCCTTTTTATTACAAATGAAAAGTAGTAGAATCCGTAAGGGATATCCAGAGTATTTTGACTGGCAACCTGTAATTTCCGGACTTAAAAAATTAACGGGTATTGGTGCTACGATCATCTGGTTTGTAATATTTGCCACTAACCTCAATGTTTTTAACGGACTTTATGAATCAGTAATGGAAGTGCTGATCGAAAAAAGGACAATTGGAAGTTTCTCTTTTACTTTTGGAGGTATTGTATTGTTTTTGGGGATTATCTGGATTGCGAATTTCTTACAAAAGTACATTGCTTATTTCTTTGGCGATACCGGAGATGATAGTTTTGATGATAATAAGGGTGAACGTTCTAAATTGTTGGTTACCAGATTGGTGTTGTTGATTGGTGGCTTTTTGATTGCGGTTGCTGCGTCTGGATTACCCATCGATAAAATTACCGTGATTCTTGGTGCACTGGGTGTTGGAATTGGTTTAGGCTTGCAGAATATTGTAAGCAATTTTGTATCGGGTATCATCCTCATTTTTGATAAAACGATCCGCATTGGTGATATTGTAGAATTAAGCAATAAAAAGGGTAGGGTAAAGGAGATTGGGGTACGGGCCAGTACTTTGCTAAGTGATGAAGGTGCGGAGATTATCATTCCTAATGGTTCCATTTTATCAAATAACATCATTAACTGGACGCTGAGTAACAATCAAATGCGTGTGGATCTTGCTTTATCCATTACCAAACCATTTAACTCAACAGAAGTCGTTAGCTTAATCAGGGAAATTATTGTAGAAAACAGTAATGTGTTTATTAGTAAAGAACCGATTATCATGATTAGTCCGGTAAGTAAGCTGAACAGCAACATTAACATTTATTTTTGGTGTAAGGATATTTCCAAGGCTGATTTAACCAGAAGTATGATTAATGCAGAAATCTTTGAGGTATTTGAGGAAAAGGGAATTGAGATTTTGTAGACCATTTAACAACGCGTTTAGATGGTTAAAAGCTATCTAACTTTTAACTGGATCATGCTTTACCCTTATGATTTATGTTGGACTGATTTTTTAAACATGCAATAAGATGCAACTATCATGCCTTAGGGATGCAATAGGAATGGGAGGGGGATCCTATAGATTTAGTCTATTCCGGCCATCATCATTTAGTAACTTTTGACATGACTGGAAATGCCAATTTTTATTTTTCCCGCAGATTTTACAGATCAGAGACGCAGATTTAAGAGGATGATAATCATCCGAATTGGATAAATATTAATTGAGTTTAACACCGCGGTCTGCGACCACCCCCCTAAAAGAAGGGAATAACGATCGCCATTCCCTTCTCGGGGCAATTCAGTATTACAATCCGACTATCTGAATTTTTTTTCCCGCAGATTTTAGAGATAAGAAACGCAGATTTAAGAGGATGATAATTATCTGAATTCGATAATTATTAATTGAGTTTAACACCCCGGTCTGCGACCACTCTCTGAAAGCGGGGAATAACGATCGCTATTCAATTCAGTATTACAATGCGACTATCTGAATTTTTTCCCCCTGCAGATTTTACAGATAAGAGACGCAGATTTAAGAGGATGATAATCATCTGAATTGGATAATTATTAATTGAGTTTAACACCGCGGTCTGCGACCACCTCTCTGAAAGCGGGGAATGGCAATTATTTTCCCGCAGATCTTCGCAGATAAGTAACGCAGATTTAAGAGGATGATATAATATGTTAAAAAATCCATTTCAATCTGCGCCTTTAATTATTTTAGATCTGCGGGAAACAATTTGGATAGCTTTGTTAGTTACTGCTTACCGGATAATAAGAATTGGATAATTATTAATTGATTTAAACACCCCGGTCTGCGACCACCTCTCTGAAAGCGGGGAATAGCAATCACCGGATTAACGACGGGTTTGAGAAAATGATCAAGTTTTTGATATTAGATTTTTCTCAAATCAATAACTGGATTTATTTGTTAGCATCTTATGCAAGGGCCTCAAGATATATCCGCAACCATTTTGTCTACAGCGATACAACGCGGCCCTCAAAAAAGTACTTGTCCATCTGAAATTGCCCGCATGCTATTTCCTGATGACTGGCGTAAACACATGAAAAACATCGTTGATGTGGCTATTGATTTGCATCATCAAGGCAAAGTATCGATAACACAAAAGGGAAAACCTATTGATGTGAATCACATTAAAGGGCCTATTCGCATTAAAATCATCTGAACTTGATGTATGTGATGGCTAATTATTTAATTAACATCAAATCAGATCAATACCATTAATTATTAGTAGAAAATATAATATTATTTTAAGTCCTATTAATTACAAGTGGTGTTAATCAAAATGGTTTGTTTTGTTCTTTCATCCCGTGTTTGCACGCCATTACTTACCGTTACTGAATGTGTATTCTCTATAGTTTTATTAACTACACCGCTGCTGTTACGGGTATAGGTGTATGTTTTTGTAATGTCTGAACGAAAGTTTCCGGATGTATATGTATATAAGCTACTTGATAAGATATTTTTGGAAATAGTTCCGGTAAGAGATAACGGAATGGTAAATTCAATCGGGCCAAAAACTAAATAACGCGTATCGGTGTCAGTTTTTGTGGCAATATCATTTGAATAGCTGTAGGTGGTGACTCTTTTCACTGCAGGATCTTCAGGATAGGTTTGGGTTAGGGTAGCAAGATTGCCATTGCTGTAAGTAAGGATTTTAGTATCCGTTAAATTGTTGTTTAGATAGGCCTCTATTTTAATTAAATTTCGGTTTCCATCATAAGTCATACGCTGTTCAGACTGGTTACTTAAATCCGTGACTTTTGTGGCCAGGTTGTTAGCAATATCAATTTGATAGGCTGGTACACCAGAAGATAATACCTTCACCTTGTCTGTAGCATATTCAAAATTGAACTTTGCACTGCTGCTGCTTATTGATTTGATTTGACCATTTTCATAATTCGAAAGGGCTGTCTCAGAGACTGTTGTTAAATCTCCGTAAATCACTTCGTATTTTGTTTCACAATTGCTTGCCGGAGTTGGTTCATCAATTGGTTTTTTCTTGCAAGAAAGTGTGAACACAGAAATGATAATAAGCATTAATAATGCAAAGGGTATATTTTTTTTCATAGTTATTGATTCAATGATATTTGGGTTTTATTATTAATTAATTCTAAAAAAAGATATCTATATAATCTGTGGTTTCACCATCACAATTGAGCATTTGTTGCAACCTCCAGTACTTTCTGGTTCCACTAGCCTTAAATATAGAAAGGCCGTTAAGTTCACAGGGCTGACCACCATTAATGGAATTTATTTTTGAAATAATAGTTCCGTTAAATTTCAAAGTCCGTCCCTGGTTCAGAAATGTTCCTTTAATGGTTACGTATTCCTTCGTTTTTTTATCCCTTTGTTCCCCTTCAATACTGTATTCTTCGTCGCCAATACTCTTGATGTATACTTTACCCGGATTGGCTTTATTAAAACTGATCCACTGAATGGTAAAAGAATGCCAACCTGCTCGCACTGGTTTTAGCTGTGAATGGGCCTGAGGCGTGAGGAAAAGAAAAGAGGCAATAATTAGAATGTATTTCATTATAGTTAAAATGATGATATTATTTGGTCCGTTTTTATAGGGTATATATTTTGTAAAGCAATTTGCCTATGCTAAAATCTAAATCATTTAAATGGTAGCTGATCTGGCTCCATTCTCCGGTGGGTTTTAAGTAGTGAATTATTAACAAGGGCTTTAGATTTTGTTACTGTAAACACTTACAGTTTATTTTAGTTTTTAAATCACCATATTAATTTCACTTAGCATCAAAGATTAAATCTATTTTGGCTACACGTCTGGATGTGAGTGCTGAACGGCATCATTCCCAACTAAATAACTTAAAAACAGCGAAAATGAAGCTTGAGAATAGAATAAACGGTTGAACAAAATATTGCTCTAATTAACTTTTGCATACTTCTTAGGCTTCAAGCCGTGATGTTTTTCAAACAGCCGGGCAAAATGACTTAGGTTAGAAAAACCTAACTGATACCCAATTTCTGCGATAGAAAGATTTTTATCTTTAATGAGATTGCCAGCGTAGTCCATTCTAAACGTTTGGTAATAGTTATAAATGCTGTTTCCAAAAATTTGCCTAAAGAGTCGGGTAACTTTGCTTTCACCCATCCCATAAGTTTTAGCAAGTTGCATCAGGTTCGGTTTAACACTGAGGTCTTCAATTACCTTATCCCTGATTAGATAGATTTTTTTGATGTCATCATTGTTTAGCGGGTATGCTGATAAATTATCGCGTTTTTCGAGTACTGAAAACAGGAGGTAAATTAATTCCTCGGCCTTAATCCGATAAAAAAAATCCCGTAAGTGAGGCGGAGCTACTGTTGTCAGGATTTGATTAGCAACGTTATGCATTTCAGGAGAGATTAGCTCTTCAAAAATAAATGGCTTGTCGCTGAAGAGTATATCCTGCATCTCCGTACGGTCGTTTTTAGGATTAATCAGCGTTCTGAGCTGTTCTACATCAATCATAATGATGATGGTATTGAACTTTGTTTTGGAGGAAAAGAGTTCCTGATAGTCTACACCTCCTGATTCGATCTGGGCAAAAGGTAATGATGTTTTCTGGTTTTTTTTGTCATCCTTATCATGATAGATGTTATGGAAGGTTAGCACAATACCGCTTGCTCCAGTTGCATTCGTAGAAATATTCAATTCTTCTTTTAGCTCGTATTGCCGGATCATAATGGTAGGGCCATTTGGTATAGCTATTCCCTTAATATATCCCGTTCCGTAAAGTGGCGGAATTTGCATGGTGCCATCAACTACAGGAGCATCAATAGCTTTAGCAATCGCACTAATTAACCCCTCTGGGCTTTCACAATTAATTTCAAGAATCATTTTAACTGGATCGGACTATTTTTAAGGCGAATATAGCTATTTAATGATTTTTATCGCAGGTACTTTTGTGGACGTTAAGATTATGTGTCACGTCAGATATGAACTTACCAATTAAAGAAGAGATGATGAAGGATAATTATAGCGGATGATGTAACCAACAATGACTTCAAACGCATTCAAAATTTAAACCCAATTCATGATCAAAATATTAATTGAACGAAACAGCCTGCTTTTTAGCTTTGGATTGTTGAATATTATAGCGGCCATTGCCTTTCTGGTTTTGATCCAATTTTCGGACGCCGTGATTGCAGGCAGTAATGCATGGTTAAAGCCTTTTAAGTTTGCCATATCCATTGCATTATTTTCATGGACGATGGCCTGGTATGTTTTCGAGCTAAAATCTCATGGGGCTGTAACCGTCTACAGTTGGGTGGTAGTCATCACGCTTGGTTTCGAAATCATATACATTTCCATTCAGGCTGCAAAAGGGCAGTTGTCACATTTTAATACCAGCTCATCCTTCTATGCTACCATGACGATACTGATGGGGGTAGCCGCAGTAATCTTAACTCTTTGGACACTCTATATAGGCATTCTGTTTTTCACAGATGAGGTAAGACCAATCCCACATTATTACCTATGGGCCATACGGCTGAGCATTATTCTTTTCGTCATTTTTGCGCTTGAGGGAGGCTTGATGGGTGCCAAGCTCAGCCATAGCGTTGGCCAAATTGGAGATAATGAGGGGCTGCCGCTTGTGAAGTGGAGCACCCGGATTGGTGATCTTCGCGTTGCTCATTTTATTGGGATGCACGCCTTGCAAATCATCCCGATTCTTTCCTGGTACATGATAAAGAACACGAAAGGGACATTTGCGCTTGCCCTTATCTATGCTCTGCTTGCTACATTCACCTTTCTTCAGGCTATACGGGGCAGGCCGATTTTGAAGTTTCCTGGTAAAAATATCACACAAAAATGAGCTTACCATTCCAATTCATGATCAATCTTTTAAATTCAAACGCTAAATGTCTGCTTTATTTCATTGTATTGTTTTTCTTAAATACCATTCCGCTTTATGCCCAGCAAAAATTCACTGTCAAGGGTGTTATTTCGGAGCGCAAATCAGGCCTTCCGCTGCCAGGTGTAAGCATCATGGTAGTTGCCGAGGACCAGAATACGGTTACCAACGATAAGGGCAAATATTCGCTTAACCTCACCAAAGGATTTCATCGCTTTCAAATCGCTTATGTAGGTTATGTTTCTCAGGCCATTGAAATTGATGTTCAGGGAACGGTGGTTCGAGACATCCAACTGCTGGAAGACCTTAAACAATTAACAGAAGTTAATGTGATGGGGACCACAAAGGCTGTTGATCTTAAAACGCCACAGATGAGCCAAAATCGGTTAACGATGAAAGAGATCAGCCAGATCCCGGCCATATTTGGTGAGGTAGATCCGCTTAAGGCCATTCTGCAACTTCCAGGTGTGACCAATGCTGGCGAAGGTTCATCAGGGTTTAATGTCCGCGGCGGTACCGCAGATCAGAATCTGATTTTACTTGATGAAGCTCCTGTTTTTACCTCATCTCACTTGCTTGGCATGTTCTCCGTATTCAACCCCGATATCATCAAAGACCTGACTTTATATAAAGGTGGCATTCCGGCCAGATATGGTGGAAGGGTATCTTCGGTACTGGATGTTAGCACCAGAGATATGACCGTACCTGCCTTTGAGCTTAGTGGTGGGATAGGTTTAATTACCAGCAGGCTGACCACTGTGGTTCCCTTTGATCAGGATAGAGGTGCTATGCTTTTGTCGGGCAGGAGCTCGTATGCTCACCTTTTTCTCAAACTTACCGGAAGTCAGAATACAGCTTACTTTTATGATCTGAACGCAAAAATAGATTATAGGCTTGGCCTTAATAACCGAGTATCGCTCTCCGGCTACCTTGGAAGTGATGCCTTAGGGATTAGTGATAACTTTATTAATAATTATGGCAATGCTTTTATCAATGGCAGCTGGGTACATGATTTTTCGAAAAAAACCACTGGCACGCTGACTGCTGTATATTCGGGATATGATTTCAGATTAAGAATCAATGCGATTGGGTTAGACTGGACCGCTGGTATAAATGGTACAAAGTTTCAGTATGACATTGTACATACTGCATCAGACCGCTTTAAGCTAAGTTATGGCTTGAACGTGATCTATCAACGCATTAAGCCGGGGGAAATCGTACCCTTTGGTGACCGATCGCCAGTGAATGCCTTAAAATTTGTGGATAAAAATTCTTATGAGCCTTCAGCTTACATCCAGGCTGAGCAGATGATCAACCCCTGGCTAAGCCTTAGTTACGGCGTTCGCATCAGTTCATTCTTCAGGATGGGGGGACGCAATCTCAATTTGTACGATTCAGGTCCAGTAGTATATGATCAGCAGCTTGGTATTTACAATGCTGCGGAGCCCTGTGCGGTAGAGGCTTTTGCCAGTGGTAAAATAGTGGATCAATTTATATACCCTGAGCCCAGATTTGCTGCATCGGTGCAGTTAAATACTCAGCAGAGCATCAAATTCAGTTACCACAGAATTGCCCAGTATCTGCACCTGATTTCCAATAGTAACTCACCAACACCTGTAGATGTGTGGGTACCCAGCGATAGATATTTCAAACCTCAGATTGCAGATCAAATAGGGATAGGTTATTTCCGTAATTTCAATAATAATCAATATTCGATGGAGGTGGAAACCTATTATAAAAAAATCCAAAACAGATTGGATTATATTGATGGTGCCAATCTTGTAGGAAATGATGCACTCGAGCAAGTGACCCTGAATGGTAAATCTAGGGCCTATGGGGTGGAATTCCTCTTCAGAAAAAATTATGGAAAGCTTACTGGCTGGCTCTCTTATTCGTTAAGCAGAACGGAGCAACAAACGAAAGGTGCAAAGCCTAATGAGCCGGGGATTAATAATGGCATGTGGTACCTCACTAATTATGATGCACCTCATCAGCTTTCACTCACCTCTTTTTATAAACTTAACAATAAACTTTCCATTGGCGCAACATTTACCTACCAAACGGGCAGGCCAACCAGCTATCCGGTGGGTAAGTTTGATTATTCCGGAATAGAAGTTCCGATATATGGTCAGAGGAATGCCTATCGATTGCCAGATTTTCATCATTTAGACCTTTCCGTGTCTTATATCCCAAATCCTACATCCATTAAAAGGATTAGGGGCGAATGGGTTTTAAGCGTTTATAACCTGTATAACCGAAAAAATACGTCTTCCATAAACTTTGGTCAGAATGAGGATACCTACCAAAGCGAATCGGTAAGGCTTTCCATATTTGGTATTGTACCAGCTATTACTTATAACTTCAAATTCAAATGAAACTAATACCTTCCATTTTCATCACCTTTATGTTTTTCCACCTGATCCTTTTTTCGTCATGTGAGAAGACCGTTATATTAGACCTGGAAACTGCAGATCCTAAATTAGTGGTGGAGGCCGATATCAATTGGGTTAAGGGTACTTTGGGGAATCATCAGGTTATTCATTTATCCCTATCTACTCCTTATTATGCCAGTCAGGCTTCCCCCGTTGCTGATGCCAGCAGCGTCACAGTGAAAAATAGTGCGGGTTTAGTCTTTAATTTCGTTCCAAAGACAGTTCCTGGTGAATATGTTTGTGAGGATTTTGATGCCAGGCTTGGCGAAAATTATGAGTTGAACATCACTTATAAAGGGGAGAAATATTCGGCAACTGAAAGGCTTATTGAATGTCCGGAAATATCAAAGGTGATACAGAATGAGGATGGTGGTTTTGCCGGAGATGAAATGGAAGTTACGATGCTATATACTGATATTCCAAATACCGATAATCAGTATCTGACTGTTTTTAAATCGCCATATAGTCCAATCCCTCAGCTATCTGTTTTTGAGGATAAATTTTACAAGGGTGTTCAAATGTCTGCCAGTATTGTAGAAGAGCGTTTAAAACGTAGTGATGTGGTTGAGATCAGGTTAGAGGGCATATCTAAATCCTACTTCAATTATATGAGGTTATCGCTTCAAAATGTTGCCGGTGCAAATCCATTTCAGGCAATTGCCGCTAATGCAAAAGGGAATATTTATAATAAAGATGTGGCTGGTGATTATGCGTTAGGATATTTTCGGCTATCTGAAACAGATGTGATTAATTATGTCGTCCAATAATCGTTTCGCCTTTAAATAAGGCTTTGGCCGATTGTATTTACCCGTATTCTGTATTGGCTTATTAAAGTGGAAGTACATTGCTTCATTTTTTGAGATCATCATATTGGTTTCAACGCTGATTTTCGAATACAATGTTCCGACATTGAGCTACTTTTGTTCTCATCACCTTTTATACTTTTAGTTATGAAAAACAAGAGCTTAAAAGTGACCATTATAACAGGTGCCTCTGGCGGAATTGGCGAAGCTATTGCCGATCAGCTTGCCAGCAGGAAGAAAGATTTAGTACTGATTGCCCGCAGCACGGAAAAGCTTCAATTGCAATGTGAATCGCTGATGAAGCGTTATGGGATCAATGCACAGTTCATTGCTATAGATTTAGCCGAGACCGATAGCGCATTAAAAGTATTTAAAGAAGTGGAAACAAGGGGGCTGGATGTTGATATGTTGGTGAATAATGCTGGGATTGGATCTTCAGGCGATTTTGTAAACCAGTGTTTACAGTCTGAACTTAATCTTATCCAACTTAACATTTGTACATTGGTTGCGCTAACACACCTTTTTTTACCGCAAATGCTGGCTAAAAAATTCGGTACGGTGGTGAATATTGCCTCTATGACCGCCTTTATGCCTATGCCGTATATGTCTGTATATGCTGCCAGCAAAGCGTTTGTGCGGTCGTTTACGCAGGCAATTAGTGAAGAATGCAAGCCGAACGGCGTGCATGTATTGTTATTTTCGCCCGGACTTACAAAGACCAACTTTAATGCAACTGCCGGTTTAAATGATGAAAAAGCAAGGGGGTTGAGGTCTGATTATTGCCAGGCAAATCAAACACCAGAACAGGTAGCGGGCGAACTGATGGAGGCGCTAGATAAACGGCGACATTTTGCTATTTCAGGACGCAGGAACAGAATTGGCGCCAAAATTCTGGCATTATTGCCAGATTTGATGATTGCGAGAAATATTGCTAATGGCTACCGCAAGCGATTAAAATTGTAAATAGTAGCTTTGAAAGAAAATCACTCGTTATGCCGAAAAAGATTTTAACGCTGGAATTTAAAGATCTAAATGAACTGCACAAGGCCTTAGGTATTGCAGGTACCAAACACCCTTTGTTCAGTATCATAAAATTTGAGGAACTGCCAGCGCTAAATAATTCAAAAGAGGCTAAACTGATCTTTGATTTCTATCAAATCACAATGAAAACTTCCTTTCCCTGCAGCATTCGGTACGGTCAAAGCACGTTTGATTTCAACGAGGGCGTGGTCTCTTGTTTTGCGCCCAGACAAAGCAGTATCATTGATCCACATTTTGTATATGCTAAATCAGGCTGGTTAATGAATATACATCCCGATTTTTTAAGAACATATGCTTTGGGTGAAAAGATAAAGCAAATGGGTTTTTTCGATTATGAGATTAATGAGGCTTTGATCTTATCTGAAGATGAACAGAAATCCCTTGAAATCATATTTCAACAGATTGAAAGGGAGTATCACCTGCCCATCGATAAATTTAGTCAGGATGTAATTGTTGCAAGCCTGGAGGTTTTGCTTTCTTATTTTAACAGGTATTACGAGCGGCAATTTGTTACCCGAAAGATTAATGCAGGCGGAATCCTGAAGAAGTTTGACCTTCTTTTAAATAACTTTTTCCAAAACAAAAGTAATCAGGGATTGCCATCGGCTGGGTATCTGGCAGGGCAGCTTAACCTATCAACAAGGTATCTGAGTGATTTATTAAAACAGCTTACAGGACTTACTACTCAGCAGCTCATACAAAATAAAATCATCGACTTGTCTAAAGATAGCTTGACAGGAACCACTTTGTCTGTCAGCGAGATTGCCTATCAGCTGGGTTTTGAGTATCCTCAATCTTTTAGTAAGCTATTTAAAGCTAAAACAAATCAAACACCTTTAGCATATCGGCAATCATTTAACTAATTTAGTTGTGCTAAGGAAGTTCCTTTTTCAGACCTACATATGTTAAAAAATAAAATCTTCTGCTCTCTTTTAATGTTTTTACTGCTTGCGGTATTATCTAACTGTAAGAACAATCATAAACCTCATAACCCTCCAGGTAGCTCCATGGTGAAGGACAGCACCCTTACCAATAAACCTTCCTCCCGATCTGGAAAAATTGGCGAAGCTGTTCCTCAGGAATCTGTATCTCAAGCCGCATCCCCGGAAGGAATTGAAGGAACTTACATGGTGATCAATAACGCTGAAAATGCTGAGAAATGCATGATGAAAATTACCATCGAAAAGACTTCTGATCAGTATCGCTATACATTTCAATCAGAAAGCCGAACATTAAAGGGTAAGCTTTCACTAGAAGCAGATAAGAGCGGGGATGGTTATTACATCACTCTTGAAGGTATTGAATGGAGCGAATATGAAGGAGCGTTAGATGATGAGGGCGAACCTAAAGAAAAGGATTTAGCGTTGCCTGTTGGGATTCAGGGTGCCATTCAGGAGAACGAAATTACCATTCAAAATTATGGCAATTCAATGAACTATTACCAACAATTGGCTGATTGCGGTGAAAAATATATTGTATTGCAAAAACAATAAATTTTGGGTTTATTTTTCCGTTGAACTTTAACGATTTACTTTTATTTTCTGATACAGTTCTTTTTTCTTTCCAAGAAACGATGATCTAAAGTATCCCTTAAATAAGTATAATAGCAAGAGTTGCCTTCCTTCTTGTTCAAAAAAAATATAAAACCATATGCAGTAAAACTGGTTAAAATTAAATGATTAAAGATATCACGAAGCTTGAAGGTATTTTAACTCCTGAAGCTATTCTTAAACTCGAGGGAGCAGCGGCAAGACATCAGACGCAGTCTAATATTATTTTTACTATTGAGGCCATTGGTGATCATACTTTAGAAATACAGACTACCCAAAACGAAACCCTATCCGGAAAGTACGCCACTGAAGCTACTCTTGTTAAAAGAACACAGGATCTTTTTAAGAAAATATTGCCCGATTTTAAGGTTGCTGTAACCACACAAACACATCTTCCATCTCCGGCGAGCGTAGTTAATACATTGTGGATAGAAAAGAAAATGCAGGAAAAGGGCGTTAGAATAAAGCAAATCGCTTTTGATACGGGGGTTGATCGGGAAAGCATATCGGACTGGGTGACAGGAAAGCGATCGATGAGCCAGATCGTTAAGGCGCTATTCTATTTTTATTTATCTAAATAATGTTTTATCTCTGAGTAATTCATCAGATTGAAACCTTATTGATTGCCATAAATGGTGTTATCTGCTGAGTAATTGGACTTTGTATTTGGGCTAAAAGAGCGGCCAATGGTAATTGATGAGTATATAGGATGGTGTTAGGTGTTCTAATCTATATTGGCATCGAATACCTAAGTATTGGCTGCTTATCAGTAATTTACTGCGACAGAAAATGAAATTATCTATTAGATCTGAGAAACTATCCAAAGTTTTTAAAAAGCACCATATTGAAGGGCTGCCTTTTTCTGCTTCAATTAATGAGTTTAGCGCTCCTGATACTGGAGATCCGCATGATCATCCTTTCGATTTTATTACCCATATTTTAGATGGTGGATATACGGAACGAACCTATAACATAGATGCTTTCGGGAATATTAATGTTAATGATATTGAACGTAAGCCTGGTACATCACATTTCGTTAAAGCAACTGATATTCATCAAATCATTCATCTTTCTACTGGCCATTGCGTTACGATGATGATCCCGCAATCGGGCCATATCAGATCTACCTGCTTTTATCGTTTCCTTGAAGGAAAAGCTTATCGCAGGCTGTGGAACAAGCGTAAATTTATGCCAGTTCTCCAGAATGATTTGGATTTATAGGCTTCATAAGCAAATTAAGAGAGGAGATGGGTAGCTTTATTTTTGAGCTTCCGAAGGTTAGTAAGTTTCTGCTAATTTGATGCTATAATTAAAATAGCCCGTTGGCAAATCTATTAAAACCGTAACACAACGGAGTTATTCTAGCGATCGTAATTCCACTCTTTCAGACTATCTTTTTGACACCATTAATTTGTAAAGATTTTTTGCCCGCTCTTTGCCGCGGAGGCATGGCAATTTTTCACGGTTAATATTGTTTTTAGCGGTGTTCAAGAATGCTGCGCATTTTGGAGCGCCAAAGTACCCAAAACGCTTTATCAATCCAACTAGGGGCTTTTTACACCATCCCCCACACATCAAAAAAACAGCGGCACTTCGTTTTGTGTTCAATTCTTTTTAGCTTCGAACCTGCATTTATGAACACAAAACCACTGCGTTTAAGGTTTGTTGGTGCTCTATATACTGTTGTACAACTGTTTTTTTGATTTTTCCAGCCCTAGGGATTGATGGTACTCTTCGGTAAAGCCTATGCTTTATTAAAGTTAGCTAGCAAATGCATAGAAAACCAAGCTTAGAAAATGTGTCCACAAAATAGTCTTTCAGATGGAAGGTTGCAGACAGCGGTGTTAAATTCTACTCATATTAACGAATTCAGGTGATGAACACATATTAGGCACCTAAAGGCCGTTTGTGCTTACGATTCTAGCTTTGTCCACTGAAAAAACTGGTCATCACAGGCAGCGCATTTTTACTATGCATCCTTTCACCGTTTTCAAGAGATTCCTTCGCTTTTAAAGCCGCTCTTTTTCGCATTTCGGTTTCATAAAAGGAAATTGCTTGCTGGAGATTTTTGTGTTTGTCTGATAACAGCATTTTGCTCAATTCCAATGAATCAAGCATGGCCATATTTGCCCCTTCACCTGCAAATGGGGGCATAAGGTGTGCCGCATCGCCAATAATGGTCAGATTAGGTATGGTCTTCCAATTTTGGTTTAGCGGCATACAATTGATAGGTCTTGGAATATAAGGTACAGTTGCATTTTCAAACAACTCCTGCCAGATCTCGTTCCATTCGCCATATGCTGTTTTAAACCATTTTAGTATTTCTAATTTGTTGGAAAAATCCAGGCCACTTTTTGCAGCCCAATTTTCTTCAGCTTTAAAACTTGCATAAAAACCAATCTCTTCGTTCGATTTTTGTCCAATCAGAATATTTTTCTGATTTCCAAATGCCATTATTTTTCCTCCACAAAGAATAGCCGAAATCTTTGGCGCTTTTTTTTCAGCATCATAGATGTTGCCTTCAAGCATAGTGATGCCCGAATAAAAGGGTTTTATATCGGTCAGGTAGGGTCGGATCTTCGAATTTGCACCGTCTGAACCAATCACTATATCTGCGTATTCACTTCTACCATCTTTAAAGTTTAACAACCAACCCTCGTCCTGTCTTTCCATGGCTAAAAATTGACTGTTCCAAATTAAACTTTCAGCAGCTAATGAATCAATCAGTATTTTGCGCAATACACCACGGTCAATTTCAGGGCGAAAATGCTCATCACCAAAAGCTTCCGTTTGTTTGTTCTCGTGGTCGCTAAAAACAATGTCTGCCTGTTCATTCGTAATGGTAGTCTTATCGGCACCAATCATATAGCTGTTCCTGAATTCATCTAGGAGATTGGCTTCCCGTAATGCAGCAAGCCCCGAATGCTCGTGTAAATCTAAAGGAGATCCCTGTACCCTTGCATTTCTATCTATATCTCTTTCGTACACTTTTACATTAACGTTTTTTTGTTGTAAAAGTCTTGCTAAGGTAAGTCCGCCCGGGCCACCACCTACAATGGCTATTTTTTTATTTTCTAACAGCATAAATTATTATTTATACTGCAAAACTACTCTTCCTTGTAAACCAGGAATTGTAAAAATCGGTCGTTTTTGTTTTTGTGAAGTTCTTTTGGTGAGACTCCTGCAAACTGTTTGATTTCTTTGATGAAATGTGACTGGTCGGTAAAATTGAGTTTTGGATAAAGTTCGCCCTTTTTAATGTGAGGAAGCGATGCTTGAAAACGGAGTATTTTGCAATATGATTTTAAGGAAAGCCCAAACTGCAGTTTAAAATAACGGTTGATTTGCCTCTGACTCCAGAATACTTTTTGAGCAAGCTCGCTGATGGAGATCTCGCCATTTGAAGCAAATATCAAATGAAACAACTTTCTTTTGCGTTCATCTATTTTTTCAGGTAAAAAGGAATGGATCTTTTCTGTCATCTTTTTGCAGAATCCCTCAAAATTGTCCAGGTCCTGAATGCTAAAATTCCAGAAATCCGATGGTAATAATTTCCCTGTATCAATAAGCTCAGCGATGGGAGAGGAGAACAAATATTCTATTGCTAATGGATGAAAGCTTACCGAGTAAAAGTTATTAACTTCCACATTAGCGTATTTAGGCTTGGTTTCCAGTCCGAGCAAGGCAATTTGAAGATTATCATCATCAATTTTGGAGAATATCAGATCGATTTTTCCGTTGGGAATGATCACAGCCTGCTGTTGATTTGAAAAATTTTGGAGAGAAGAGAAGCAATATACAAAATCACTGAGCGACTGATCAGGATAGCTAAGTTGAAATTGTAAAGCGTCATTCATGAGGTCTACGAAAAAGTGATTTTAAATGTAAATATTCAGAATTAAATCAGTGCGAATGTATACATTTTCGAAAAGATGCTTTTTGTTATTCTGTTTGTTGGGGTTTAAAGTAGTGCTTCCTTATAAAGGATTTCAGTTAACAGATGAGTTGAAGCATACCTTTGTTTTAAGACTATTTTGATGTCACATTATGATCGTTCTGATTCACTGATGATGTTGATTCCTAGCTTGTCTATATTGCTATGTTTTTTTATTTGTCTGCCAAACCAAATTCCAACTAAAAGTGCGGGTAAAAGTCCAATTGAGAAAATCCAAAATGAGGGTTTTAAAATGTAGTCTTCAAATGGATCGTCATTTGTACCTAATTCTTTAATCCCTTCCTGAAAAAATCCTGTACAACTTGATAGAAATGCAGTTGTGATTAAGATTGCCATTCCACATAAGATACCTGTCAAAACATAATTTCGCTTCTTAATTAAAATGGCTACCCCCGAAAGTTGGCCAAAAAAGTGCCCACTTAATAACATAATGATTATTCCAATTAAGATGTTCATATTGTAACGAAAAGATGTGAACCATAGAAAACCATTAACAATTCCATTATGAGATGAAGCTGAAGTCATTATCAGTTGTGCAATTAAAATTCCAAGCCCGACAGCGATTAAACCCTGTCTGCTACCAATTTTTTTAGCTTCAAATTCTGTCATGAGGCTTTCTTCGTTTATTTAGATTTTTATTATTCTGTTAACCTATCTTTTTAATATTAAAATTTAAACTGAATTAGTGCTCATCATTACTCTCATTATGGTAAAAAAAGCGGGCTTTGTCGTTTTCAAAATTTACGATGAGCGTGTTGGTAAATAAATCAGTTAATTAAATTGACTTACCGCATCATTTTTCTTAACAATTTGAAATCATGAAGGTTTTAGTTTGTTAGAAACAGAAAAAGCCTGAAATCATCAATTTCAGGCTTTTAATTTTATTCTGCGGAGAGTGGGGAATTGTACCCAAGCTTAAAATCCAGCTTTAATATAGTGTCTTTAAGGTTTGTAAATGTTGACTCACCTAATCACTCAACTTTTTTAAGTTCTTTTATAACTGCAAATGCTACGAACTAAATATAGGGATAAATCTACTGAAATCAAAGTTTTAAGTTATATAATTATTGAAATTTGATGAGTTGTATGATTTAGATATATCATAATTATATAAACATATTTTAATAAACAAAATTGTTTATTAAAATATGTTTATATTTGTAGTATGGAAGCGACACTCGAAAAATATAGAGGAATACATCCTGGAATGATTCTGGAACGAGAACTTAAAAAGAGAAACCTCAAAAAAGGCCCTTTTGCACTTTCGCTCCACGAATATCCGCAGACACTAAATGAGGTGACTAAAGGGAAGCGTGGAATGACGCCTGCATTATCTTTAAAGATTGATAAAGCACTGGGATTGGAAGAAGGCACAATGCTTATTCTACAGGCCTATTACGAAATCAAAAAGGAAAAACAGAAAGAGGAATCCAAAGAGCATCCAGATTTATCCATTATCCGAAAAATACTCTTCTGGGATACAGATATCAATAAAATTGACTGGGAGAAACAATATAAATATGTTATTCAGCGCATATTTGAACGTGGGAATAACCATGAAAAAAAAGAAATACTAAGTTTTTATGGAAAAGACAAAGTAAAGGCAATTACAGGTAGCACCAACATTAATGGCAATAGTATTCCAGTAATGCTGCATAAAAAACTAAAATAGTATGTTGTATTGGAACACTGTAAATGAACTGTTAAAAAACAGCCTGATTATATTGATGCAGTCTGAGGAATTCCTTAAGTTCAGGCTCGTAGGTGGCACTGCTTTAAGCCTGCATTTAGGACATAGAATGTCGGTGGATATCGATTTGTTTACCGATGCCTCTTATCGCTCCATTGATTTTGATGGTATTGAAGACTTTCTTAAAGCATCCTTTGGATATGTAGAAGGAAATTTTGGTGGTAACCCCGGTATGGGAAAATCCTACCTGATTGGAACAGATAAGGATAATGCTGTGAAACTTGATGTATACTACTCCATGGATCCCTTTTTTCAGAAGGCCATAATAGAAGACGGTGTAAGATTGGCTACCGTAGAAGAAATTATTGCGATGAAAGTAGATGTAGTTCAAAGAGGCGGAAGAAAGAAAGATTTCTGGGACTTGCACGAAGCCTTGAACCAATATAGTATTAATCACATGAAAGATCTGCATCGGCAACGTTTCGAGTGGACACATGATGAGGGATTAATCCATCAAAAATTTACCGAATTTAAAGGAGCCGATGCCGACCCAGATCCAATTTGCCTGAGAAACAAAGAATGGATTTTCATTAAAGAAGACATTGAACAAGCTATTGTTAATAGTTAAACTGGACTGGTTCCCCACCTTGATCAGAATAAATAGTGATGATAAACTATTTATTCTGAGATTTATTTTGATTATCACTAAGTTTTTAATTTCATAATTAAAAACTTATAATTGTTTATGAGCTTGAGATCACTTTCAGATTAATATCTGCAAACTCTTTCATATAGGTATCCGTTACAGCTAAAAGCGTTAAAATATCTTCACCAGTTTCCTGCAAAACAATTCTTTCTAGTTTTGGTATAAGTAATTCCATAAAAATTCTTCATAAGATTAAAATGGCTCAAAAAGAAAATTTTTTAGATAAAATCTAATGAAGATAAGAATGGCTTCAGTATTACAGATTATATTTTTAGTGACTTAAGAGCAAACAATTATAACTTAAAAAGAAGATTTATAAAAATTAAGTTATAAACAAACAAACCACTCTTTACCAATAAATTATGAAAAACTAACATTTTTTTTTAACGAAATATAATTTGTCTTAATTCAAGTATTAACCCGATGATTTTTATTGCTTTTTAAATTGTCCTTTATAAGATTAGTGTTTTTTTTAGTGGCAACCATATTCTAATGTGCACTTCCCAAAATTCAGACCAGTTAAAAGTAGAATTCTAGACCGAGCGCAGCGAGGCTATTAGAAAAACTATCAATTTTAATTGGTAATATGAAGAGAATTAAGTTTACGGAATCCCAGATTGTAAAAGCAATCAAGGAACATGAGAGCGGCAAAAACGTGCTAAATACCTTGTTTGCCTTGATACAACGATGCAAACTTAGCTTTACAGTGGTTAGAAATCAAGATGTTTAGTCTTACAACCTGTTCATTGTAAGATTTTTAAGCGCTATTCGGTGAGTCATTTCTGTTTTTGTGATTGACTCACCGAATCACTCACCTATAGGATGGGAATTCGCGCAAAAATTGGTATCCTTCAAAAACGAAAAAGCCTACTATCTTACGATTTGCAGGCTTTTTTTGGTTTTTGACACCATTTTGGCGGAGAGTGGGGGATTCGAACCCGCGGACCCTTTAACAAGTCAACAGTTTTCAAGACTGCCGCAATCGACCACTCTGCCAACTCTCCGCTGCAAAAGTACAAAGTTGATCGTAATCTGCAAATGATTTTAACTATAATATTTAATAAAAAACATTAATGCTTGTTAACCATTCAGTTAGCGTTTGATTTTTAATGATAAATCAGTCAAAATCTGCAAAATATAGCGGTTTCATTCGTTTTTCAGGATGATTCAGGTCCTATTCAGCGTCAATTATTGAGGAACGGCTTGCGTTTTGTCAACCGCCAGCACTCCATTTCCTTCTATAATAAAACAAATTAGTCCGATTAATACCAGCGATGAAAACCAGAATTCTGAATAAGGCTTAAATATACCAGCTGAGATATTGATAAAAAAGACTGCTCCAATTAATATGGGCAGATTGACCAGACAAAATAATCTGGTATGTGTGCCCAGTGCAATAGCAACGCCACCAATTATGTGAACTAAAATAATAAAGTGGGCCGCCAGGCTGATGCTAAATGCCGTACCCAGCATAGCGCCTCGCATTAAATGGTTAAAGGCTTCCATGTTGATGTAAAAATCAACTCCCTTCCAGATGAGAATGATGCCTAACAATATTCTGAAATAATCAATCCATTGGGGATGATGCTGATCTCCCCAGTTTTCAATTTTCTTGAGCACTTTCATGATTTCTATATTTGGTATTACCAATTTACAGAAAGTCGATATTAAAAGCAAAGTTTATATTGTTTATTTCCAGTCATTTAAAATACAATCCAGATCTAAAATTTTAGGCCCATCAGTTGTTAAATATCAGCTTTGTAGTAAGCGAGAAAATTAAAGAGTTGTACCGGGCTCAATTTCATATGGAATTTTATTTCTCTCGAAAATTCTTGTTTTTTCAGTACCTTCTGTGCTGATCCGGTTACCTATCCTTCTGATCCAGTTGCCCTCTCTTAAACCAATTACTTTAATGTCGTTTTGGGTTAAGAATTCCATAATTCTTGTTTCTCTTGTTTCGCCATTATGTTTCAAATCAGGATTTGGATCAAGGTAATGAGGATTAATGTTAAAGGGAACCAATCCCATACAGTTAAAGGAAGGCGGATAAACGATAGGCATATCATTTGTGGTTTTCATATTGAGCCCACCTATATTGCTTCCTGCGCTGCAGCCCAAATAGGCTTTACCATTTTCTACATTACTTTTTAAAACCTCCATCAAACCATTTTCATGGAGTGTTTTAACCAGTAGAAATGTATTTCCGCCACCGGTAAAATAGCCTTTGGCTTCTTGAATGGCCTTGGGCTGATCATCAAATTCATGCAGTCCGCGAACCTTAATCTGAAGTTCAGCAAAAAAAGCTTTGGCTTTATCTGTGTATTCATCACAGGAAATACCGCCTGGTCTGGCAAATGGAATAAAGATAATTTCTTCAATCCCTTCAAAAAGACTAACAATCTCTTTTTTGAGATAAGTGAGGTAGGTACCACCAAAAAGGGTAGAAGTAGAGGCAAGAATAATATTCATTATATTTTGAATTTGAAAATGCGTTATTCGTTTATACTTTACTTCTCATCCGGCTGAGCGTTTCAAGGCGCATACCGATAAAGGATGCAATATATTTCAGCGGGATCCTGTTCATCAGGTGCGGATAGGAAACTAATAATCTTTGGTAGCGTTTCAGCGCTGTAGGTAATCTGCCAATAAAAGCCCTTTCAGATGCGCCTTTAATATAGATTTCGGTCATTTTTCTACCCACGTAATTGGCCACAGGATATTGCTCATACAGCAGCTTAGTCATGTTATTTGGAACGGCAATGGCCACTACGTTTTCGATTGTCTCTATATATTCATCAGTAGTTACATCTTCCCATAAGTTTCTGATGGTGCCTGCAAGCTCATTTTCAGCTGCAATCCAGGTGGTGATTTTCTTGCTGCCCATTTTTATATAACCGTGAACAGCACCCTGCAGAATCAGGTAAATGTATCTATTTCGCTTTAAAGGCGATGCGATGTGTTTATTCTTTGCGAAATTAACAGGAAAAGTTTGGTCATTAATTACATCCTCAATTTCTGGAGTAAGGTGATGAAAAGATTTAAAAACGTCAATTAATGGTGATTGTCCGCCAAAGGCGTTCCACTTTTGATCACCATAAATATTCTCAATGTTCATTGGGAAAAATTTGAATAAAATTTACAATTATAAATATAAAAAAAGCAAATTGTAAGCGTTTAACTAAAAAAAAATGATGTGCTTTCAGTTGAATAATTGATCATGATATTGGGTTTTAACTCCTTAAGGCCTATTTTGAATAGTGTACTAATAAAAAATATTCAGATTAATATGTTAACAAATTCTATAGGAATGAACAGCTACGTTTATATAAATGTTTGAGTATATTTGCTAATTAATTTAGTAATAAATGTCTGAAAATGTTAACATTACCTCAAAAGGTATTCAAAAGGTACTTCGAAATTATAATGAAAAACAAGCGATAGCCGAATACATTTGGAATGGATTTGATGCCAATGCTGATGTCATTAAGATTGATTATGTATCCAATGAACTTGGACGGTTGGATAGTCTTCAAATTACAGATAATGGCTACGGTATTAATTTTGACAGGTTGAAACAGAAATTTGACCCATTTTTCGAATCCGAAAAAGCCATTCAGATTGTAGCGCCTAAACATACCTCCAAAATGCATGGGCGGAATGGCGTTGGCCGACTTACCTTTTTTACTTTCGCCCATAACGCCAACTGGAATACGACTTACCAGGATGAGAAAGGCCTCCGCCGCGGAACGATACAAATTAACACCGGCGGATTAAATAGTTACGAAGCTGTTGAAGAAGTGGCTACTGAAAACCATATCGGAACTGTGGTGACTTTCACCAATCTCCGCATCAGTGAAATGGATTTTGAACAAGGCGTTGTGCCCTTTCTAATTAACGAATTTTGTTGGTTTATCGAACTGAACAAACACAAAAAAATGCAGGTGTTTGTTAATGGAAAGGCACTTGATTTTTCGGCGAACATTAAAAGTTTAGAAGAATTTGAACTGCTATATGCTGATACCGGCTTCAAGTTCAAAGTAAAATATGTGCACTGGAAAGAGAGTCTGCATAAAGAGCTATCTAAATATTATTTCCTGGCTGGAGGCGAAGAGATTTACAAAGATTATACTACTTTGAATAAAAAGAGCGATGATTATTTCCACAGCGTTTACATAGATAGCGACTTCTTCAGGGATTTCGATTTCAAGAGTTTTGAAAATGAAGGTCAGGTGGCTTTATTTGGTGCCGCTAAATCTGCACCTGAATACCGTTTCCTGATAAAAGAGCTAAACGAATACCTTAAAAACAAGCGTAAACCTTTCTTAAGGGAATATGCTGATCGCTTAATTGATACTTTAGAGCAGGATGGCGTTTTCCCCCGGTACGTAACCGAGCGGGATCGCGATGTTTCTAAAATAAAGTTGATTGGGCTGATTAAGGTATTGTATGAAGTAGAACCAAAGTTATTTAGCAGCCTAAGCATCGATCAAAAGAAAATGCTTGTTCGTTTGCTCGATCTCTCGCTGAGAACTAATGAAAAAGATGGGATTTTTAATTTGCTGAGTGAAATTGTGCAACTCGAAGAAGAGGATCAGCATGATTTAAGAGAAGCTTTGGGGTTTGAGTCTCCAGTCGTGAGTCTGTAGTCATGAGTCCATGGCGAAAATAGGCTCAAGTGAATTTATTTTAACAAAGAAACTTATTTGAGTTTGGAGACCAGTGCGTAATAGACTAACGACTATGGACTAAGAAACTGTCTAAATTCATGAATGAAGATCAACTTGCGAAGTTTTGTTGGCCTTTGTTGTGGGAAATACTTCGAAAGTTTTAAGGTACTCTCATCAAAACTTACGAAATTCTTCCGCGCTCAGGCCTTGGAAATTTCGTAAGTTGATAAATTATAATTTTTAGACAGCTTCTAAGGATTTCCGACTTTACATGGTTTTCATGAAGAACATATTTGAGTTTGGAGTCCAAAGGCGTAAATAGACTAACGACTATGGACTAAGGACTTCCGACTTTATAGGGTTTTCCTAAGGAAATTTATTTGAGTCGAGTCTTGTAGTCAGGAGTCCAGAGTGCAATAAATCAGGAATCAACCATCAACGAAAAACGATCAACAACAAACGATCAACAACTCCTGACTAAAAAAACAACACACCTGTGTACTTCAACATCGCTCTTAAATGTTTCAGTGCAATGGTTAACTGGTTTTCTACAGTTCTCTTCGAAATACCAAGTTTTTCGGCAATTTCTGTAATGCTTAAATGTTGCTGTCTGCTTAATAGGTAAATCTCACGGCAGCGGCTTGGTAATTCTTCGAGTGAAATTTTCACTTTCTGATCTAGTTCTGCAAGAAGTATTTTTTCTTCTCCGGTATTATACACAGTGGGGTGATCAGAAATCTGGCCTTCACCGTCTTGCGCATAGCTTTCTACATATTTTAATGGAATTGCTTTTTTTTGTTGATTTTTTCTGATGCCATGGTAGCTGGCAGAAGTAACCACATAACTTCTAAAGGAAGAAATGCTTAAGCTATGACGCTTATTCCAGATATTCAGAAAAATATCGTGTGCAATTTCCAGGGCAAGCTCTTCATCTTTAACGTAACGGAACGAGACGGCATAAACCCGCAACCAATGACGCTCGAAAAGTAAATTAAAGGCCTTTTCATCATTGTAAAGAATACGGTTGAGTAGTTCCAGATCGCTATAATCGCTGTTTGGCATATGCTTATTTATAATAAAGCTATGGTTTAAAAACTGAAATTAAAAATGTCATTATAACTGCATAAGGTATTATTTATTTTTTTATGTGTGTGCCTAATCTTAATTGTATCTATATCTATAACAAGCTATCCTAACCAAATATTCAAACATCAGGGAAATGACAGAAACCCAATATTTTAATCTTTGTGAAAAGTACCTGAAGGGTTTATGTTCTCCTGAAGAAGAAAATATGCTCCATACTTATCAAAAGGAAAATGGTTTGCTTGATCTAACCCTATCTGCTGATGAGGTACAAAGACTTCGTAAAAAATTAAGCATCAGGCTTAATCAAAGTATCAGGACACAAAAGGGAAAAAAGTTTAACATTGCCTGGCTAAACTGGAAAATAGTTGCGCCCATTGCTGCCATGCTTTTATTAACCATTTATCTTGCTGTCCATCTTTTTCAATCTGATAAACAAAAGCCTGTTTTATCTGCAAAAGTAAAGGCATTAAATGAAGTACAGGATATTGTTGCGGGTTCTGCCAATGCTGTGCTAACGTTATCAACAGGTGAGAGTATTAAGCTTGATGGTTCGAAAAATGGTGTGATTAATACAGGAAACAGTACCAGTATTTCCAAATCAGGAAACGGGTTGGTGGTTTCTGCCAATAAAAAGGGCAATCTGCCAAAGAATGAACTTTTAAATAAAATTACCATTCCGAGAGGTGGGAAATATAATATTATGTTGCCAGATGGAACAAGGGTTTGGTTAAACTCTTCCTCTTCATTAAGCTTTCCTAATACCTTCGAGGGGGCAGATCGTAAAGTAATGTTAACTGGTGAAGCTTATTTTGAAGTAGCCCGTAACAAGCAAAAACCTTTTAAAGTAAATGTTGCGAGTAAGCAAGAGGTAGAAGTTCTGGGTACACATTTTAATATCAGTGCTTTCGAAGAAGATCAGAATATTACCACTACCTTATTGGAAGGCTCCGTAAAAGTGAACACCAGCAAGTTTCAAACACTGATTAAACCCGGGGAGATGGCGGTTAACAACTTAAAGACTAAACCCCGAATTGTTCAGGCAGATCTGGATGAAGTAATGGCCTGGAAGAATGATATGTTCATTTTTAACAATGAAAACATTACTTCCATCATGAAAAAGATTTCCAGGTGGTACGATGTAGATGTAACTTACGAGGGAGATATGACGGCACTTAATTTCGAGGGTAATTATTCCCGATCTAAGGGACTGAAAAGTTTACTTAAAAATATTTCGCTTACCGATAAGGTACGCTTTGTGATAGTAGAAAGGAGGATTACTGTTATAGCAAAATAAATACACTCCAAAAGAAAATCCAAAAACCGGAAGTGTTGAGACCACTCCCGGAATTGATTAGCCATCAGCTAATCTGGATGTTATTAATCAATCAAACAACTAATTAATCCTAACCAAATGTATAAATTTTTTACTGCACTTCTGTGCGGGGATACCCCTTGCTATACGCAAAAAATTCTTCGAGTTATGAGACTTACCGTCATGTTAATAATGGTTGCTGTTTTACAAGTGAATGCCGGCAGTTTTGCCCAGCAGGTAAGCATCAATGTGAAAGACGCTCCGGTACGGGAAGTGCTTAGTCAGCTAACCAAACAAACCGGCTATAACTTTATCTGCGATGCCAATATTATTAACAGCATCTCACGAGTTACCATTAAAGTGAAAAACACGCCGCTTCAAAAGGTGCTTGAGGCTTGTTTTGCTACTCAGCCGGTAGAATTGCTTTTTGGCGATAATGCCACCATCGTGATTAAAAGAAAGGTTCAGTCTATTCAACCAGTGGCTCAGGTTATTTCAGTTTCCGGAAAAATTACGGATACCAAAGGCCTTGGTTTGCCGGGGGTAAGCGTATTGGTAAAGGGAACAAAAACTGGCGTGGTATCTGATATTAATGGCAATTATGCTATTAAGGTACCAGATCAAAAAACAGTTTTGGTGTTCTCTTTTATCGGCATGGTGAGTCAGGAAGTGAGCGTAAGCGATAGAACTGTAATTAACATTGTGCTGGCAGATACACCACAATCGCTTGGCGACGTGGTAGTGGTGGGTTACGGAACCCAGTCGCGTACCACTGTTACCTCTTCTATTACTAAGGTAGAAGGTAAAAACATCGGTAACCAGCCGGTAAGTACACCAGGTGAGGCCCTTGCAGGTTTAGCTGCTGGTGTTCAGGTGCAATCAGATCAGGGTGGTAAGCCAGGAGCTGCACCAACCATCAGGGTACGAGGCGTTAGTTCATTAAGTTCATCAAATGATCCTTTATATGTGGTGGACGGTTATCCCCTGGAAACAGCCGCCAATTTCAATCTGATTAATCCAAGTGATATCGAATCTATTGAGGTGCTTAAAGATGCTGCATCTGCTGCTATTTATGGTTCAAGAGCGGCCAATGGCGTAGTGTTAGTAACTACTAAACGAGGTAAAGCAGGTAAAACGGTATTTTCTGTATCAGCATACACCGGTATTCAGGAAGTGAATAAATACATCAGTGTGTTGAGTAAAGACCAGTATGTGCAGCAGGTAAAGGCCTTAAGCCGGATTAAAAACCTGCAGTATCCAAGTATTTTGGATGGTGATATCTCCAACCTTCCGGATGTAGACTGGCAAAAAGAAATTTTCAGAACAGCACCAATCAGCAGTTTTGAATTTAATGCTTCTGGTGGGAGCGAAAAGGTACGCTTTAGTGCTTCCGCAGGGATTTTTAAACAAAAAGGGGTGTTAATCGGCACGGAATATACCCGTTACAATACGCGGATTAACCTAGATGCTGACATTGTAAAAAATGTAAAGTTTGGTTTTTCAATCTCTCCTTCATTTTCAGAGCAATTCAGACAGCCATCTTCTGGTCAGGCAAGTGGTGCAGGTGCAAATCCAAACGATTATATTATCGGCGTACCAGGCTTGCTGGCAGATTTAAACCTGCCTAGTCCGCTTAACCAGGCTTTAACTTTTCAGCCCATAGTACCCGTGTACAGGGCCAATGGCGATTTTGCACAACCCTATGATCGTGATTTGAATTATAACTTATCACCAACAGCGGTGTTTTCGGCCTCCAATTTTTATAATCCGGTGGGGATTCTGAGCCAATCCATCAATCGTTCCAGAGCATTCAGAACATTGAGCAATGCATTTCTGGAATATGCTCCTATTCCGGGATTAAAATTGAAAACCTATATCGGTGCTACTTTAGAGAATGAGCAGGTTCATGGCTATGTACCAGGGTCTATGGCTTACAGTTCTGCACCAACAGCTTCTGCAACCAGCCCACAACTGGCAGGGATTTTTGCTTCAGATAATGTGCGCAATAGTTTTGACTGGGTTTGGGAAAATACCGCCAATTATGATAAGCAGATTGGTAAACACCACTTCAACTTACTGGGCTTATTCTCTGCACAGAAATATGATTCGCAGATCAACTATACAGCAGGCTTGCCCGGAACCTTCATTACCACTTCGGTTCAAAGTCCGCTAGCCTCACCCAATACGGTTGGTACTGAACTTTTTGATGCCAATACTTTTGTTTCTTATGCAGGTAGATTTACTTATGATTATGATAAGAAATACCTGTTTACAGCAGCTGTACGTCAGGATGGTTCATCCCGCTTCGGTTTAAATAATAAATACGCTGTGTTCCCTTCATTCTCACTGGGCTGGCGTTTGGCTGAAGAACCCTTTTTAAAAGCATCACTTCTAAAAATCGGAATTAATGAGTTTAAGCTAAGAGGTGGTTATGGCCGCACAGGTAATGCCAACATCGGGAGTTTTACTTATATAAATGCTATTGCCCTAAACAGAAATTATGCTTCTGGCAGCAGTCGTATTTTTGGAACCCAGCAAACTGGTTTTGCCAACCCAGACCTTACCTGGGAGAAAAATGATCAAACCAGTATAGGTACAGATATTGGTTTATTGCAAAACAAAATTGTATTGACCTTTGATTATTTTATTAGAAATTCTAACGGAATGTTGCTGAACAAAGCTTTGCCATTGGATGTGGGTTATACGACCTCTTACCAGGCCAACTTAGGTAAGCTGCAAAACAAAGGATTTGAGTTTACCGCTAATACCAATTTCAAATTGGGAGCAGTAACCTGGAATGCAAATGCAAACTTTTCTACCTATAAAACGAAAGTTTTAGATCTTGGCGGACCGAATGCACTGCCTGCAGTAAGGGCCATTAACGGATGGAATAATGTGTATCAGGTTCAGGTGGGGCAGCCATTGGGTATTATGTATGGTTATGAAATTGTTGGTGTATTCAGAAATGCTGCAGATCTGGCCAATAATCCAAAAGTTACCTCTGGAAACAACATTGGCGATTCTATGATTAAAGATCAAAACGGAGATGGTGTGATTGATGTAAAAGATATGACGGCACTGGGGCACGGTTTGCCAGATTTTACTTACGGATTAACCAATTCATTCCAATACAAAAATTTTGATTTAAGTATTTTGGTGCAAGGGGTGCAGGGCGTAAATATCATTAATGGAAATAACCGCCAAACCATTACTGGAAACCATAACCAGAACTCTTTAAGTAAATACTTTAATAATTATTTTGATCCGGCTGATCCCGGCAGAGATGTGCTATATCCGAGTCCGGTTTCTACGGGGGCACTTCCAGGGCCGGCGTTGTCTAGCTTAGCAGTAGAGAATGGCTCTTACTTAAGGGTAAGGAATATTACGCTGGGTTACCGGTTAAGTGAAAGTTTGCTAAAAAAGATTTCTATTCAATCGGCCAGATTTTACGTAACGGCTCAGAATCCATTTCTGATCACAAAATACTCAGGTTATAATCCTGAAGCCAATGTAATGGGTGGAGACCCTACCACACCTGGCGTAGACCAGGGAACTTACCCAACAGCCCGTACGATTATATTCGGTATTAATTTTGGATTTTAAATACTTAAAGATTAAAAGATCATGAAAAATAAAAAAATAGTGGTGTACAGTATCTTGATGCTTATTTTAAGTATGGAGATTACTTCCTGTAAAAAATCATTTGTTGAACTCACGCCAAGGGGCATTATTCCGGTAAGTACTTTTTATAACACAGAAATTGATATCAGATCGGCATTAACTGGCGCATATAGCAGCCTCAGGCCAATTTATAATGAGCAATATGGTTTTGGAGAATTGCCTTCGGATAATAGCCAGACTTATGGTGAGAGCGAGGTATTATATGGAGAGCAGGATAAGTTAACGTGGACACCAGCCTCTACTAATTTGCAAAGTGCCTGGGGCAGATTTTATGCAACCATTGCTTATGCGAACATTGTGCTGGATCATGTGAACACACCTCCTATGCCAACTGCTAACCGGAATGGTTATATCGGGCAGGCTAAGTTTCTCCGGGCGTTAATGTATTTTAACCTGGTGAGAATGTTTGGTGGTGTCCCTTTGGTGTTAAACGAAATCACAAGCGAATCACAGGCTTATACCTATAACCGCGCTACTGCAACTGCTGTTTATGAACAGATTGAAAAAGATTTAACTGAAGCTGCGGCCGTGTTACCTGCGAGCTATACCGGAACTGATATCGGCCGTGCAACCAGTATTGCTGCCAATGCACTTTTAGGCAAGGTTTACATGTTTCAGAATAAGTTTACAGCGGCAGAAAATATTTTAGCAACCGTATCGGCTACGGCAGGTTCCTTGCTGCCATATGATCAGATTTTTGGTTTAGGCAAAGACAATAACAGAGATATTATTTTTGCTGTTCAATATCTTGGTGGTGGTTTTGGTGAAGGCAATACCTTTGCGAGGAGTTTTGTTCCACAACCTTCAGGCACAACCATTTCAGCCGTTACCGGAAACAGCAATAACAGTGGTACGCTGGATCTGTACAGCTCCTTTGAGCCAGGAGACAATCGTTTAAATACAGCCATTGGCGTTTACAGTTCTGGTACTCTGGTTTATTATTATGCTAAAAAGTTTATTTACCAAAGTGTTGGGGCCAACAGTGAAGGCGATAATGACTGGCCGGTTTTACGCTATAGTGATATTGTATTGCTTTATGCTGAAGCATTAAATGAGAATGGCAAAACTACTCAGGCCTTAACGCAGCTTAACCTGATCAGAACCCGTTCGAACCTGGAGCCAAAATCGGGCTTATCGCAGGCTGATGCCAGAACAGCTATCCGTCATGAAAGGAGAATTGAACTTTGTTTTGAAGGAGAACGGTGGTTTGATCTCATCAGATGGGGGATTTTTGTGCAAGTAATGCAGGCACATAAAACTAATTTTGTACCAGCAAACGGACAGATTGGAAATGTGACGGCTAACCTGGCCCTATATCCGATCCCAACGAGGGAGATTCAGCTTAATCCACAGTTGACGCAAAATCCGGGATATTAAATGCTAGCTGGCGTTGCTAACTAGCTGAAATGATAATACACCAACATAAAAAATGCCGGTATCGATGAGATACCGGCATTTTTTATCGTATTCGTTATTAGTTACGAATATCGCCTTTTACTTTATTAGCGGTTCTTTGTCCAGGAAGATAAATCTGGAAACCGAAAGAAAGGTTTAAATTACTTTGAGTTGCCTCAGATCCAAATCCAACTAAACCATTGTATTTTAATAACGTTTCTAAACCAATGTTTGGTGTAATAAAATAAGCAAAACCAGGACCAACACTTAAGTTGAGGCCGTTTGTATTACCACCACCTCTGCTTACGTTAACACCACCAATACCAACTGTTGCCTCTGCAAAGAAACGCCCGTGGTTTAATACTTCAACGTCTTTACCAGCATAATAACGGCCTAATGCACCTACACCATAATTAGTTGTAGTTGGTGCATTTTTTGTAGTGCTTAAACCAAAGTTCACATATCCACCCAATGCAAGGTTATCCTGGATAAACCAAGCTGCTTTAGGTGTAATGTCTACACTGAAAACTTTAGGATCATCCAAACCTAAATTGATATTAGCCAGGTTTCCCCCAACCATTACATTGCCTTTTTGAATTTGTGCCTGAGCAACACCCATAAATAATGCTACTGAGAATAAACTTGAGATAAAAATTTTTTTCATGATAAATGATTTAATAATAAATATAATAACCGAGATTATTTTCGATTTAAAGAGCCAACAGATATAATTAAATAATGTTTAAATTATTTTATTTTATATTGATGGTCAGTATTTTATGTTTTATTTAAGATGAGGATAGTTTTGAAATTGTTAAAGAGGTAATCATCAAACATGTTCCGCTCGGAAATGATTTGGTGCATTAGTCTTTATAATGAGTTAATATGGAGTGAATATTAGCTCACTAGCTTTGCTGCACCAAACTAAAAGTATTGAGCGATCTATTAATTGCATCATTAAAAAACGATGATCCTTTCGCAATGGAGCAAATATTCCACGTCCATTGGGAAAAGTTATTTGATTTAGCTTTTAAAAAGCTGGGCGATGAAACACTTGCGCAAGATATGACGCAGGAAATTTTCATCTCTTTATGGGAGAAACGTAAAAAACTTGATTTAACGGGTAATCTTTCAGGCTATTTATATGGGGCTGTAAAAAATAGGGTTATCGATTATTACAGATCCATTTCTATTAAAGATGGTCATCAGGCAGAGTATGCTATGCTGATGGATCAAAAAAGGGAAATTGCTCCTGATGAACATTTAATCTTTCAGGATACGGCAAAAGAAGTGGAGGCTGTAATGCAACTCTTGCCAGAGCGGATGCGTCTGGTGATTTCGATGAGCAGGGAACAGGATAAAACAGTTAAGGAAATTGCAGCTGAACTTAATATTTCTGTACAGACGGTAAAAAACCAGATTACCTCAGCGATGAAAATACTTCGGGAAAACTTATCCTATTTGTTGCTTATCGTATTTTTCTGGCTTTAATTCACTCCAGGCCTGATTTTTCATCATTTTTTAGCCTTAACCATAACTTAACTTACTGATAACATTTTTGGTTAGTACCCTTTTCCTTTTGAAACGACATCTATACAAATGAGCGAAGAAAAGGCAAAACAGCTGTTGGCGAAATATTTGGACGGTGCGGCAAGTCCTGAAGAGTGTGATCAGGTAGCAAATTGGTATGATGCCTTAGGTACTGATCAAAAAGCGCTTACAGGTGAACTAAAATCAGCCATTAGCGAGGCGATGTTTCAAAATCTACAATTGGCTATCGCTGATCAAAAGGCGAGGAAACCTTTCTTTTTGGAACACTGGATTAAAATTGCTGCCGCCCTTGTAATTGTTGCATCTGTTACTTTCTGGCTTTGGCAACAGCATACAGGGTATGAAATCCCTAACACCCAAATTACGACCACAACCCAGGCGGGCGAACGAAAAAAAATTATACTAAGCGATGGTTCGGAAATTACTTTAGCCCCTTTAGCCAAAATCACTTACCTTGAAAAATTCCAAGCCAATTCTCGTGAGGTATCTATTATAGAAGGAGAAGCATTTTTCTCCATTGCGCATGATGAGAAAAGGCCTTTCCATGTGAAGCTTCCTAATCATTTAAATGTTGCTGTATTAGGAACTTCATTTCTTATCCGTGCCTATCATAAAAGGAAAGAAGTGGAAGTTGCTGTTTCTACAGGTAAGGTGGCTATTAAAAATGAGGATAAACTGCTGGGAACGCTAACCAGAAATCAAAAACTTTTATTTAATAAGGTAACTGGTAAATCTATTCTTAATGTTGTTCGTGATATGCGCCCTGTTGAAATCAATTTCAATGGAGCCACACTAACGCAGGTTGTCCGGCAGATGGAATACCTCTATAACATTAAGATTCAGCTGCATCAAACTTCCTTAGTGAGCTTAAAAACAACAGCAGCATTTAACAGTGCACAGCGACCTGAAGAAATTCTCGACATCATTTGCTCACTGCATCACCTCAAATTCAGTTCAGATCAAAATCACCAAACATTTAAAATCTATCAATAATGTACAATTAAATCATTCATAAACTATCTGTTGCATTCAACAGACTTATTCAATACTATTTAATTTTTTATAAGCAAACAAACAAATGAAAACAACCTCGTCCAGGAGGACCTTATCTCTTTATCAGATCATGAAATATTCATGCTTAACATTTTCAATCATCTGCATATTCTGCAGCTCACTTTTGGCTTCGCCCGGCATGGCCCAGCGATTGGCCAAAAGTAAAGTAAACATTAAGATCAGCAAAGGCCGTAAACTCAATGAAATTGTTCGTGAAATCGAAAGCATTTCAGGTTTAAGCTTTGTTTACAATCCTGATATTCTTCAAAAATCAAACACCCAGCTCAGCGGCGATTTCCAAATGGAACCCGTACGTTCTTTGCTGGATAAGTTAGGGCTAAGCGTAGAAGAAAAGGGCGACTACGTGATTTTAAATAATGCTACTTTTAATAAACCCGACCGGATTGTAACAGGTGTGGTGAAAGATTCAACCGGGTTGGTTTTACCTGGTGTATCCGTTAAAGTAGTGGGCACCCAGAGTGGTACCACCACTGATGCAAATGGTGCATACCGGATTGAGGTAGGTGCGCAAACGGTACTTTCCTTCTCCATGATCGGTTACCGCACCAAAGAGGTAACAGTGGGCGATAACCTTTCTATTAACATTACACTAAGTGAGGAAAGATCAACCTTGGCAGATGTGGTAGTGGTAGGTTACGGAACCCAAAAAAAAGAGACCTTAACCGGTGCAGTGAGTTTGGTTTCACTGGATAAACTGTCATCAAGATCTGTAAATAGTGTTGGAGAAGTATTGGCTGGAAAATCGCCAGGGGTGATTGTGACCAATGAAGGTGGCGATCCGACTTCATCGCCCAGAATCAATATCAGAGGAGCAGGTGGGATTAATGGAGAAAGTGTTCTTTACGTCATTGATGGATCTATCTTTCTTGGTACACCAAATCTGAATCCAAATGATATCGAATCAATCTCTGTCTTGAAAGATGCATCTGCTGCCATTTATGGTGCACGTGCTTCTGGCGGTGTGGTTTTAATTACCACTAAAAAAGGAAAAAAAGGTAAAATGCAGATTAGCTTTGATGCCAAAGTTGGAGCACAAAATGCCTGGAAAAAGCTGGAAACATTAAATGCCCAGCAACGTGCAGAGGTAGCTGCAACTGCAGCTAAAAATGGCGGAACTACCATTTTGCCAGCATTTGATCTTACTAAATATCCTGATGGACAAACTACCAGAACCAACTGGATGGATGAGGTGTTCAGAAATGCCTTGCTTCAGGATTATAATGCAGCGATTAATGGAGGAAGTGAGAAATCTACCTTCTATTTAAGTTTTAATTACCGTGATGCGGAAGGGATTGTACTGAATACCAAAACCAAACGCTATAATTTCAGAGTCAATTCTGAGCATGAACTTACGCCATGGTTAAAAGTTGGTGAAAACTTATCTTATAGTAGCACCAATGGCAATGGAGCCAATACTAGCAGTGATTATACTGGTGCACTTTTATCGGCCATTTATTATCCTACAAATGGTACGCCTTACAACGCTGATGGCAGCTTTGCGGGTTTACCTGGCGGACAATATGCCGGTGATTATGGAGATATTATTAATCCGGTTGCCGAATTAAAAAGAATTGACATCAATAATCCTGTCAACGTGTTGGTGGTTAATCCTTATGCTACCCTTCAGCTGGCTAAAGGTTTAAGCTTTCGCTCAAACCTGAGCATCACCAAATCAGATGCTCAATTTAAAAGTTTTACACCAAAACGCCCGGAAGTTGGAAAGCCCGTATTGAGCAATAGTTTGGTACAAAGAGCAGATGCTGTAAATGATTTTTTAGCAGAACAGGTGCTAAACTACAAAACCACCATTGGAGTTCATCAAATTGATTTGACCGGTGGTTATACCTTTCAGAAAACTAAAAGCAATGGCTTGTATACGTCCGGATCTGGCTTTGATGATGAGTCTAATCAATACCGTTATTTAACCAATGCCACCATCATTCAACCTTCTACCAGTTATTATGATGCCAAAGCCATTTCATCGTTGTTTTTAAGGGCCAATTATAATTATAAGGAAAAATATTTATTGTCATTTATTGGTAGACGAGATGGTTCATCTATGCTTGCCAAAGAAAACAGGTTTAGAAATTATGGTTCTGTTTCAGCAGGATGGTCTATTAACAAAGAAGAATTTTTAAAATCAGCCAACTGGTTAAATGAATTAAAACTGAGAGGCAGTTATGGTATTTTAGGCAACCTGGGGAGTTTATCTTCATCAGCTGTAAATCCGTTACTGGCTGCAACGCAAAGTTATTTCGGTCAAACACCAACCCTGCAAAACGGTTATGTTCAAACTATTCTTGCCAACAAAAACTTAACCTGGGCAGAAAGTAAACAAACCAATATCGGTTTGGATGTAACGGTTCTTGATCGCTTAAGTTTGGTGGCAGATTATTTTATTAAGGAAACAGATAAAATGATTCTTACCCGTTCTTTGCCAGGAACTGCGGGGTTAACTTCTCAAACCATCAATGCTGGCTTAGTAAAAGATAAAGGTATTGAACTCGGTTTAACTTATAACAGTGCTAAAAATACGGCATTTACCTATTCTGTAAATGCAACGTTAACCAAAGTTAACAACAAGGTAGAGGAATTGGCGCCAGGATTAACCAATATCGCTGTGGGTACCAATTTCAGAAATGAGCTTGCTCCACTGGCCATTACCGTAGGCCAGCCTTTGTATAGCTATTACGTTTTAAAAACGGAAGGTATTTTTCAAAGTCAGGCAGAAGCAGATAATTACAAAAATGCAAATGGACAAAAAATTCAGCCAAATGCTAAAGCTGGTGATTTTAAATTTGCAGATCTTAACGGTGATGGATCAATTGATAGCAAAGACCGGTATTTCGCAGGGAGCGCCTATCCTGATTTCTCTTATGGATTAAGCTTTAACGCCAGTTATAAAAATTTCGATTTCAATATCTTCGCACAGGGAGTACAAGGAAATAAGCTTTTCAATGCGGTAAAGAGAACAACTTATAGTGCCAGCGGACCTTCTTACAACAAGCTGGTTGGCATTTTAGATGCATGGTCTCCAGAAAACCCAGCTGGAAAAGTGCCTATCATTTCTACAAGTGATAACAATGGAAACTTTAATGCTTCTGATTTCTATATTGAAGATGGATCTTATCTGCGTATCCGCAATGTAACACTGGGATATAGTTTACCAAAATCATTGACCAGCAAACTTAAAACAGGGGCGGTAAGGGTTTATGCCACTGCGAACAATTTATTCACCATCACTAATTATTCAGGCTTCGACCCGGAAATCGGGATGGATAATAATGGCCTGGATGTGGGGCGTTACCCGCAAGCCAGAAGCTTCATCTTCGGTTTAAGTGTTAATCTTTAATCTATAATTTAATGAAAACGAATATAAAATTCTTTGCACTGCTGGCCTTAACTGCCTTTGCATCGTGTACAAAACAATTGGATATCACGCCGGAAGGATCTCCTTCGGCACAAAATTTTTGGAAAACAAAGGAAGATGCCATTAAGGCCGAAGCCGGAATGTATGAAAACTATAACTCAGAAGATTATTACGGTCGCGGTATGTTCTGGTTTATCAATGCCAGTGATGATATGGTTACGGGTAGGAACAAACCTGAAGGCGATAATATTAAAAACTTTAACAGGAGTTACATTGGCGGTGGTTATACCGAATCGCAATGGAGCATGCGTTATGCCATTATAAAAAGGGCGAATGATATTATTACCCATGTGCCAGCCATTGCTATGGATGAGTCTTTAAAGAAACAAATTATTGGTGATGCGTATTTTAACGCTGGTTTGGTTTATTTCCAGCTGGCCGCTAATTATGGTAATGATAAAGCTGGTGTGCCTATTGTAACTCCGGATGCTGATGCATCTGTTGCCATCCCAAGGGCAAAAAACGTGACGGAGAATTATGATTATATCATTTCATTGTTATTGAAAGCCGCAGATAATTTACCTAATTTTTCAGCAATGAAGTCTACTGATTATGGTAAAGCACACAAAACTGCGGCCTGGGCCTATTTATCAAAAGTTTACCTGTTCAAAAAAGATTACGCCAATGCAGCAAAATATGCAGATATGGTGATCAGTTCAGGTCAGCATGATTTGCTGAGTAATTTTGCTGATGTATTTAAGGCTTCAAATAACTGGTCTAAAGAATACATTTGGTCTGTTGTATGTACGCCAAATGGCGGCGGAACAGGTTGGGGAAGTAAGTTACCTGGCGTAATGTTGACCAACAAAGCCTGGGGAATTTATAACGGCTGGGGTTATTATCTGCCAACTAAAGAACTTTATGATTCTTTTGAAACAGGAGATCAGCGTCGTGAAGTAACCATTTTAAAACCAGGCGACAAATTTATGTTCTTTGGTGCTGAGCGGAGTTTTACCAAAGATGGTGGCGCCACATCAAATTACCAGTTTAAGAAATATATGGAGCCTTTCAGTTATGCTAATCCAATTCCTACACATGTAAATCCGAATGGAGATAATGGTACAACAGATTTAAATGTGCCTTTAATGCGTTTTGCTGAAGTTCTTTTAATTAAAGCTGAAGCGGCGATTAATTTAAATGGCGCTGGTGCAGGCGATACTGAATTAAACAAAATCAGGGTAAGAGCAGGCCTGGCAACCAAAACCGGAATGACTATTACCGATTTAAAAAGAGAGCGCCGGAATGAATTGGCAGGTGAGTGGGCCGATCGCCACCGTGATTTGGTGCGTTGGGGAGATGCACAAGCCACTTATGCTAAGCCACTTCATGACTATGATGGTTCGGTTATCTGGCCTGCCAGAACGTTTAACCCACAGGTTCATGATGTTTGGGCCGTTCCGCAAAGAGAAATTGATAACAGTTCTGGCGTGATTAAACAAAACGCAGGATGGTAAAAAGAACTCGATTAATTTGTTTATTGTTCATCATTTTTGGCATTCAGTCAGTTTCTGCACAACAGAAACTGACCGCCAATAATGGGCATAGTCACAATGATTATAAACAGCAAATCCCCTTGCTTCAGGCTTATTATGCAGGGATGGGCTCCATAGAAGCTGATGTTTTCTATCGGGATGGTGAACTTTATGTGGCGCATGAAAGCAACGAGATTAAACCGGGCAAAACCTTAAAAAAGATCTATATCGACCCGTTGGTCGCCTTGTTTAAGGAAAATGGAAATCAACCTTATGCCAATGCTACGCAAAGACTTCAGCTGGTGATTGACATTAAGGAAGATTACCCACATGTGCTTGCTACCTTGATTAAACAGCTTAAAGGTTATGAATCTGTTTTTGATCAGTCTAAAAACCCGTCTGCCATTAGAATTGTAATGAGTGGAGATGTACCGCCAGCTGATCAGTTTAGCCAATATCCGCAAATGATATTTTTTGACGGTCGTCCGGGGAGAAAATATACTGATGAACAGTTGAAGCATATCGGCATGATCAGTGATGATCTTTCGCATTTTTCAGTATGGAATGGAAAGGGTACACCAACACCACCTGATTTAGAAAAAATGAAAAGGGTGATCGCTGAAGCCCATCAGATGGGTAAGCCATTTCGTTTTTGGGCAACAAAAGATAGTCCGAATAGCTGGAAAGAATTGGAACAAATGGGAGCTGATTGGATTGGAACAGATCGGCCGAATGTTTTAGGTGAGTTTTACAAAAACAGAGATAGGCTGGAGTACACCAATACCAGAAAGTATCAGCCATATCAACCAACCTATAAGAATGATGGTTTGCCTAAAAAGGTTAAAAATGTGATTCTTTTAATTGGAGATGGAATGGGATTGGCTCAAATTCAGGCGGGTTTAAGTACCAATTTCGGACAACTCAATATGATTAATATCCAACATATTGGTCTTTCCCGTACAGAAGCTTCCAACTCAGATTTTACAGATTCTGCGGCGGGCGCTACGGCAATGGCAACCGGACAGAAAACCAATAATCGCTACATCAGCATGGATGTAAATGGGAAGTCTTTACCATCTATTCCAGAGATTTTAGCACCAATTGGCGTAAAAACAGCTATCATCACCAGTGGCGATATCACTGATGCCACTCCAGCGGCATTTTATTCGCATCAAATAGAAAGAACCATGTCGCAGGAAATTGCTGCCGACTTTCAGAACAGTTCTGTTGATGTGCTGATCGGTTCCAGGCGTAAAAGCTTTTTTGAAAATAAGGATGCCAGTTTAATGCAGAAATTAAAGGACAAAGGTTACCAGTTGCAAAATAACCTGAATGAATTTACTGCTGCAATATCAGGTAAACAACTGGTACTATTGGAAGATTCTGTTACCAGAAGTATTTTAAAGGGTAGGGGCGAGATGCTTAAAACGTCACTTACTAATAGTATAGAACTGCTGTCCAAAAATAAAAAGGGCTTCTTTATCATGGCTGAGGGGGCACAAATTGATCATGGTGGTCATGCAAATGATTTACCTTATGCGGTTACTGAGTTGCATGATTTTGACCGGATGGTTGGTGAAGCCATGCGTTTTGCTGATCAGGATGGGGAAACACTGGTCATTGTAACGGCAGATCATGAAACTGGCGGACTTTCATTATTGGATGCTTCATATAAAAAAGGAACCGTTCGCGGGAACTTCAGTACTGATGACCATACCAATATCATGGTTCCTGTTTTTGCCTATGGCCCTGGATCACAAAACTTCACTGGTGTTTATCCGAACACTGAAATTTGTAAGCGAATTTTACAGGCATTTGGTGTAAAATAATTGACGATTGTAGCATCAACTCCTCTCCTTATTTTATGGGAGGGGAGTTTACAAGGCGATTGGTTAATTCTTTAGCTTTTTCTCCAATATCTCCGTCATTGAGAAAGCTTTTTCTGCCGACGAAGCAATCTTATTATTTTATCTAACGATTTTAACGTGTCCTAGCCGGACAGGCTATCTTCTTTGGGCAACCAAAGAAGCAAAACCGAGCACTTCTGCGAGCTCATTAATGCCAATAAAGACACTGAAATCCATTAATAGTTGCCGGCTCGCAATTTTCTGGTTTTATTATAGTCAATGGTCAGACTTGGTTTTGCCCGGTTTTTATGGTGATCGAAATTCCCCTCCTTCGGACTATCGTGTTGACACATCTTCTAGGCAAAGTTATTTATGCATTTTGCTGACCAACTTTAATTAAGCATAGGCCTTACCGAAGAACGCCGTCAATCCCAAGGGCCGGAGAAATCAAAAAACAGGTGTACAATAGTAGAAATGGCACTACCAAACCTTAAACGCAGTGGTTTTGTGTTCATTAATGCAGGTTCGAAGCTTAAAAGAATATGAATACAAAACGAAGTGCCGCTGTTTTTTTGA